>Ga0308156_1000112_pt1 | contig 252594 bp, 245 predicted proteins | sample PhyAR2_FD_201041 | JGI IMG/M metagenome (GOLD analysis project Ga0308156, IMG submission 201041) | Phyllosphere microbial communities from UC Gill Tract Community Farm, Albany, California, United States - DLSL A.R2 | ecosystem: Host-associated > Plants > Phyllosphere > Unclassified | place...
TCGAGTACTATAACCATCGTCGTATCAAGAGACGACTAAAAAACCTGAGCCCGGTGGAATACCGGACTCAGGTCCTCAAGGTCGCCTGACAAATTATTTATTGTCTAACTTTTTTGGTTCAGTTCATCATTCAGACGGTGTGTTTCCTTTAACCAGATTGTTCTTGATTCATATGACTCGAAACATACGAGATGAATTCTGAGTTCTTCGGACTTTTCTCTTGTTCGATTCGGCCATTGAAGAGCTCGTGCTGTTGCATCCCTTCGTTCCAGGCGGACTTGATGGCGTGACGCATCGCTCGTTCGACACGAGAAGCCGTCGTTTGGTGTTTCTTCGCGATCGTCGGATAGAGTTCCTTTGTGATCAATCCGAGTAAATCTTCCCGTTCAAGCACCATTAAGACAGCGTCCTTCAAATACGTGAAGCCTTTAATATGCGGAGCAATCCCCACTTCTCGAAGTGTCGTACCGACTTTTAAATCAATCGTTTCGACGATCGGTGCTTGTCCTTGATTCGTCACGAGACGAATTTTTTGAACGAGCTGATCCATGCTGAACGGTTTAAGTAAGAAGTACGATGCTCCGAGGGTGACCGCCTGTTGCGAGACCTCGTCTTTACCGAAGGCACTCAACATGATGACAGCAGGGTTCTTCTTTTTCTTCATCAATTCTTCGAGAACACCAAGCCCATCTAAATGAGGCATGATGATGTCGAGGAGCAATACATCCACTTCGTGTTCTTTCATGCGTTCGAGACAACTCTCGCCATTGTAGGCGACGCAAACGACTTCCATGTCTTCTTGCGCAGAGATATGCTGGCGAATCAGTTCGACCATTTCGCGATTATCATCTGCTATCCCGACTTTAATCAATCCTTACACCCCATTTTTAAGCGATTCTTTCATCGTCTTCGCCTGATCCATCAATTCCTCGGCATGGCGTAACGTCAAATCCGTCATATGTGCACCGGAAATCATCCGTCCAAGTTCGTTTCCTCGGTCTGACTGAGACAAGACATTGACCTGTGTCGTCGTACGATCCGTCTCTTCAATCTTCCGAATATAGAGATGTTGATCAGCCATCGAAGCGACTTGCGGTAAGTGCGTAATACAGAGTACTTGTCCGTCTACTGACAAACGATAGATTTTTTCAGCCATCGCTTGTGCGACACGACCCGATACTCCTGTATCGACTTCATCGAAAATGATCGAAGCGACTCCAACCGAGCGCGAGAAGATTGACTTCAATCCGAGCATGATACGAGATAACTCCCCGCCCGATGCGACTTTTCCGAGCGACTTGAATGGCTCTCCCGCATTCGTCATGATGAAGAACTCGACTTGGTCGATCCCGTTCTTGCGTAGCATCGGTGTCTTCCCGTCTTGAAGAAAACGAATTTCAAACCGTGCTTTCTCCATGTAGAGCTCACGCAATTCCAGATGAATCGCTTCGCTTAATTGAACTGCCGCTTTTCGACGCTGTTGCGAGAGTCGACCACCTATATCAAACAATTCGCCTTCGAGCTGTTCGACTTCAGCTTTTAATCGTTCAATCCGTTCATCTCGATTCGTCATCGTATCGAGTTCAACTCGAATCTTCTCCCCATACGCGATGACTTCCTCGATTGTCGCCCCGTATTTTCGTTTCAGCTGTTGAAAGACCGATAGACGTTGTTCGATCTCATCGAGTCGATTGGAATCAAACTCAAGTGTTTCGAGTTGATCTCGAATCGCATATCCGACTTCTTCCAGTCCATAAAAAGCGCTTGCGATCGCGTCACTCTGCTGCGAAAACTGTTCATCGATGCTTGATGCTTGCTGTAATTCACGCATCGCGTCTCCAACAGAGTCGATGCCGCGCATCTCATCATGCAAAGCATCATACGCTGTCTTTAACGATGCATATAACTTCTCGAAATTCGCGAGACGATTTCGTTCGACGAGCAACTCATCTTCCTCATGTGCTCGAAGTTTTGCGCCTTCAATCTCTTCTGTCTGAAACGATAGTAGATCGATCCGTTGAGCGAGTTCTTGCTCACTTTGCGCGAGCGATTGCAGCGCCGTCCGTTTTTCTTCATACGCTTGATAACCGGATTGATAGGCTTGAAGGAGCGGCGCAATCGTCTCTTGCGCGAAGTCATCGAGAATCGCTTGATGATACGTACTGTCCATTAAATGCTGATGTTCATGTTGCCCGTGCATGTCGACGAGGACACGCCCGAACTCACGTAAGATCGTCAGTGTGACCAGCTTATTGTTGACGCGACAGACACTTTTCCCGGTCGCGAACAGATCACGTCGTAAGATGATCAATCCATCTTCGATATCGATACCATACTCTTCTGCAAGACCATAGACGAGATGGTCGTCTTCAATCAGAAACAATCCTTCTAGTTCCGCCCGATCTTCCCCGTATCGAACGAATTCCGCGGATCCACGTCCACCAATCAATAAACCGATCGCGTCGAGAACGATCGATTTACCGGCACCTGTTTCCCCAGTCAAGACGGTCATTCCTTTTTTAAAGTCGATCTGTAGCTCGTCAATGATCGCAAATTGTTTGATCGATAATTCAGCTAGCATCCTGTCAACTCCTTACAGCATTTCTAAAATTCGTTCGGTCACTTCTTTCGCTTGTTCCTCACTTCGTGCGATCAATAGGATCGTATCGTCCCCACACACCGTGCCAAGCAGTTCGTTCCAGCTCAAATGGTCCAGTAAGACGGCGACTGCGTTCGCATTTCCCGGCAGGACATGCATGACAATCAGATTTTGAGCAGAATCAATCGAGATGAAGCTGTCACCGAGCAGACGCCGCAATTTCCCGAGTGGGTTGAAGCGTTGGTCGGCGGGTAAGCTGTATTTATAACGTCCATCATTCAACGGAACCTTAACGAGATGAAGTTCCTTGATATCTCGTGATACCGTTGCCTGTGTCACCTTATATCCTGCATTCCGTAATTCCTCTACCAATTCATCTTGGGTTTCTACTTCCGACTGGGTGATGATCTCCCGAATCTTAATCAACCGTTGCCCCTTTGTCATTCCTGCACCTCACAGTATTCTTCGATGTTACTATTGTAATCCAATAAATCATTAAAAGTCCACGTTTGCCATTTTATTATACGGTTTTCGTCGCTCCGAACAACAATGAGGACGGACCCATGAACCGGATCCGTCCTCGTTTTCATCTGTTCGTTTAAAGACTAGCATGTGCTTGCTTGACTGTCTCTGTCGCATGGACAGATGGATCAAGTCCTGGTTGACCAAGGCGCGCATGCAATAAGAACTCGATGTTCCCCTCTCCACCGGTAATCGGCGAATAGTCGAGCTGTTTCACATAGAACCCTTGTTGAATGAAGAATTCAACCATCTCATCGAGGACGCGGACATGAATCCGTTCATCCCGCACGATGCCTTTTTTACCGATATCATCACGCCCCGCTTCGAATTGCGGTTTGACGAGCGCCATGACATCTCCTCCTTCGACGAGGATCGTCTTCAGAGGTGGAAGCATCAACCGTAACGAGATGAATGAGACATCAATCGTCGCAAACTGTGGCGCAACAGGGAACATATCTGGTGTTGCGTGCCGAAAGTTCGTTTTCTCCATCACCGTCACACGATCATCCGAACGAAGCTTCCAGTCCAGCTGATTGGAACCGACATCAAGCGCATACATATGCGCTGCTCCATTTTGTAAGGAGCAATCGGTAAAGCCACCTGTTGACGATCCAATATCGAGACCTGTTTTACCAGCGACATCGAAATCGAATACTTGAAGTGCCTTTTCCATCTTGAAGCCTCCACGACCGACATAAGGCATCAACTGACCTTTAACATGCAGGTCGATGTCCGACTTGACCTTCTCACCAGCCTTCTCTAATCGTTCCGTTCCGCTAAAGACAAGTCCAGCCATGATCGATCGTTTCGCTTTTTCACGCGTTTCAAACAAACCGCGCTCGACGAGAAGAACGTCGAGGCGGATTTTTTTTACATTTTCCATGAATCGTCACACACTCTGTTTCTTTCCTTGATTGACGAAAGCGCGTATTTCTTCTGCGATTTGTCCAGGTAATAATCCGATTTCTTCAAGTAATTCGTTGACACCTCCGTGCTCGATATACCAATCCGGAATACCGAAGCGTTTGACGCGTGGGAATGCTTCCTGCTCGTTCGCATGCTCAAGGACAGCTGATCCGAATCCACCTTTTAAGACGGCTTCTTCGAGCGTCACGAGTGGAATGCCTTCTGCGTAAAGAGCATTCAGCATCTTCTCATCAAGCGGTTTGATCGTCCGAGCATTGATGACACGAACCGACAGTTCGTCTGCTAGGAGATCCGCGATTTTGAGTGCATCTTGTACTTGTGGTCCGAATGCAAGGATCGCGACGTCCGTTCCTTCGCGTTCGACTTCCCATGTATCAAGCGAAATTTCATGCAATGTCTCGTCCATTGGTACACCGATACCTTCTCCACGTGGGAAACGAACGGCGATTGGTCCTTCATATTTGACGGCTGAATAGAGCAAGTGTTGCAGTTCGTTCTCATCCTTCGCCATGACGATTCGAATGTTCGGTACGTGACGCATGAAAGCGATATCGAAGACCCCTTGATGTGTCTCACCATCTGCACCAACGAGACCTGACCGGTCAATCGTAAACGTCACATCTAGATTTTGACGAGCCACGTCGTGAACAAGCTGATCGTATGCACGTTGGAAGAAGGTCGAGTAGATCGATACGACAGGTTTCATGCCTTGCGTCGCTTGACCAGCTGCGAACGTCACTGCATGTTGTTCTGCAATCCCGACGTCAAACATCCGCTCTGGGAATTCTTTTTCAAAACAATCGAGTTTTGAACCGACGCTCATCGCTGGCGTGATCAACGTCAGCTTTTCATCATCGCGTGCCATCTTTGTTAAAGTATCCGCTACCGTAAAGGAGTAACTAGGTGCTTTTGATTTCCCTTTGATGACTTCGCCAGACTCCATCTTGTACGGTCCAAGACCATGCCATGTGCCGACACCATCGAACTCTGCCGGACGATAGCCTTTCCCTTTTTTCGTGATGACATGAAGCAGGACAGGACCTTCTTCTTTTTTCACGTAATTGAGCTGTTCGATTAAATCATCAAGATCGTGCCCATCGACTGGACCATAATAGTTGAAGCCGAGCTCTTCAAAGAACATGCCAGGAACAAGTGCGCCTTTAACAGCTTCCTTCAACTTCTCGCTTCCTTTTTCAAGACGTCCGCCAATGACCGGAATCTTTTTGATCAACGTTTCAAGCTCGTCTTGGGCAAAACGCACTTTACGTGATGAACGAATTCGTCCAAGCATTTGATGCATCGCCCCAACGTTTGGTGCAATCGACATCTCGTTATCGTTCAAGATGACGATGACGTTTTGTTGTTCTGCTCCAATATGATTCAATGCTTCGAGTGCCATACCACCTGTCAAAGCACCGTCACCAATGATCGCGACTGCACGATCACTCTTACCGCTCAGTTCGTTCGAAACAGCAATCCCCATTGCTGCTGACAAGGACGTCGAGCTGTGTCCTGTCTCCCAGACGTCATGCACACTCTCATTGCGTTTCGGGAACCCACAGAGTCCTTTGTGCTGACGGAGCGTATCAAACTGGCTCGCACGTCCTGTCAAAATCTTATGCACGTATGCTTGGTGCCCGACATCCCAGACGAACTTGTCATTCGGACTGTCGAATTCACGATGCAACGCAAGCGTCAACTCGACGACACCGAGGTTCGGTGCCAAGTGTCCACCTGTCGTCGCTAATTCTTCAATCAAAAAGCGTCGAATATCGCCTGCGAGTACTTCGAGTTCGGAGACCGACATACGCTTTAAAAATGACGGATCCTGTATTTCTGTCAATTTCATACCTTACCGCCTCTTTTCCTTACAATCTTATAGGGTTTGTACCCTACATTGTACTAGAACAATCTATCGAGCGCCATTGTCAGCATAGAAAAAGACGACGCAGATGCGTCGTCCTGCTTAATGGTCGCGCTTGACCACGAAGTCGAGCAGTTCCTTAAGTGTCGTCGCTTCGACTGATAATGCATCAATCGCTTGTTCCGCTGCTTCCACCTGAGCTGTCAGTGCGCGTTTCGCTCCTTCAAGACCCAGTAATTTTGGATACGTTGCTTTTTCGTTCCCTTCGTCGCTACCGACCGGTTTGCCGATTTTTTCAGCATCTCCCGTCACGTCCAAGATGTCATCTTGAATTTGGAATGCGATTCCGAGATGGCGACCGTATTGCTTCAAGTGATCAAGATCGCTCGAGCTGACCGAAGCAAGCAATCCACCCGCTTCGACTGCAAAGACGAGGAGTGCTCCTGTTTTCCGACGGTGAATCGACTCAAGCTCCGCTACGTCATTGATGCCGCCGCGCTCTCCGAGCATATCGTCGAGTTGACCTCCGACCATACCTGTAGCACCTGCTGCTGCTGACAACCGTTCGACAAGAGCAAGCTTCACTTCTGGCGAAGCCGGTGTCTCAAGAAGACAGCTGAAGGCGTTCGTGAGCAAGGCATCTCCTGCTAAAATCGCTGTCGCTTCATCAAAAGCGATATGATTCGTCGGACGCCCTCGACGCAGATCATCATCGTCCATTGCTGGAAGGTCATCATGAATCAGTGAGTATGTATGAATCATCTCGAGTGCCGCAGCAGTCGCGTCACCTTTTGCACGGTCGATCGAAAAAGCATCGAGTACCGCATAAATCAAGGCTGGTCGAATTCGTTTCCCACCCGCATCGAGTGAATACCGCATCGAATCGCGTAAACGATCCGGTGCGTCGAGTCGCTCCATGAACTCTTCCATTTTGTTTTCGACTTGTGTCTTCCACTCATTCAAAGCAATCATTGCGCTCCTCCTTTTTCCCGAAGCGTACCATCTTGCTCCAGGATTTGATCGAGTTTTTTCTCAGCAACGGATAACTTCCCTTGGCAAAGAGCCGTCAGTTTGACGCCTTCTTCATATAGAGCCATCGCTTGTTCAAGAGGAGCTTCGCCCTCTTCGAGTAACGTGACGATTTCTTCTAATCGTTCCAGTGCTTCTTCAAAAGATTGTTCCGTCTCCATTCTTACTCCCCATCCTCTCGTTTAGCACGAATCGTTCCATCATGGAATCGGATATCGAACGAAGACGCTGTCAATGCCTTCGCGGAACGGACGATTTGTCCATCCTGTTCGACATACGTATAGCCGCGCATCAGAACATGCGTCGGACTGACGGAGTCGAGTCGCGCGAGCACATGACGCACCTGTTGTTGCTTCGATTGCAAGAGTCGACGAACGATTTCGAGTCGACGTCGTGATTGTTCAATCGTCGCCCGTTGTTGCACGAAGCGATCCCGCATCGGCACACGCATTAAGCGTGTGTCAAGACGCTCCACCTGTTGCTGGTGTTGCGCTATTACTTGCTTGATCTCCTTTTGGAGTGACATTTCTGCTCGGTCCAATTGTTCCTGCTTCAGTCCGAGTAGGACGCGTGGTGATTTCAGACCGTAGCTCGCCGCAAGCCGTGTCACTTGCTCCTGTTTGCTTTTGAGAAGTTGTGCATAGGTTCGTTCTAAACGACGCTTCACATCCTGCACCCGTCGAGTGAGTGCCTCTGCTTCCGGAGTGACAAGTTCTGCCGCTGCCGTTGGTGTAGCAGCACGAACGTCGGCGACGAAATCACTGATTGTAAAATCCGTTTCGTGACCGACAGCAGAGACGATCGGAATGCGTGATTCAAACACGGCTGTCACGACAGACATCTCATTGAATGCCCACAGCTCCTCAATCGAACCACCACCACGACCAATGATCAACACATCACAGGCAGCATGCTCATTCATCAGCTGAATGGCACGGCTGATTTGTGGTGCCGCATCCGCTCCTTGTACAAGGACCGGGGCGAAGACGATGGCCGCTTGCGGATAACGGCGCCGGAGTGTCGTTGCGATGTCATGAAGCGCCGCTCCTTTTGGAGATGTAATGATTCCGATGCGTTCCGGAAAAGCTGGCAACGGCTGTTTGATTGCTGGATCAAACCAACCACGCTCTTCTAGATCCATCTTCAAGCGTGAGAACGCCTCATACAGCGCTCCTACACCGTCTTCCGTCATCCGTTCGACATAGAGTTGCATCTCTCCAGAAGAGACGTAGACGGATAAGCGTGCGGTGACGACGACACGCATCCCATCGCGAACGTCTGCTTTGACGCGACTCGCATCCCGGGCAAACATGACGGCTTTCATCCGTGATTGCTCATCCTTCAACGTAAAATAAAGGTGACCGGAAGAGTGTCGTTTAAAATTCGACACTTCTCCCACCACCTGGACTTGTTGCAGAAGGACGTCGCCTTCTAGTTCACGTTTGACATAGTGGACTAAATCGGAAACGTGAAGAGGTTCGCTCATCGCGCAGCCTCAATCGTATTATGCAGTAGCATCGTGATCGTCATCGGACCAACGCCACCCGGAACAGGTGTGATCATCGATGCAACATCTTGTACTGTATCAAACTCGACATCACCGACGAGTTTGCCATCGACACGGTTGACACCAACATCAATGACGACAGCATCCGGTTTCACCATATCCGCAGTAATCAGCTTCGGTACACCGACTGCGACGATCAAGATATCCGCTTGACGCGTCATCGCACCGAGGTCTTTCGTTTTTGAATGACAATAGGAAACGGTAGCCGATTCATTCAAGAACAACATACCAACGGGTTTACCGACGATTTGGCTACGACCGACGACAACGACGTGTTGACCGGCAATCGGTACGTTCATCTCTTTGACAAGATGAAGAATGCCGTTTGGTGTACACGGTAAAAATGTCGGTTCACCAATCATCATTTTCCCGACAGAGACAGGATGAAATCCATCGACGTCCTTTTCAGGAGAAATCGCAAAAATGACTTTGCTCTCATCAATATGGTCAGGCAACGGCAATTGGACGAGAATCCCATGGACACTCGCATCAACATTCAGACGTTCGATCAAGTGAAGAAGCTCTGATTCCGTTGTTTCTGCCCGAAGTCGGATCAACTCCGAATCCATGCCGATTTCCTTCGCCGCCTTTTCTTTACCACGTACATAGGACTGACTAGCAGGATCTTCGCCAATCAGGATGACAGTCAATTGCGGTTGAATCCGCTGTTCTTTCAGACGTGCGACTTCTTCTTTCAGCTTCATACGATATGAATGGGCTACCTGTTTTCCATCGATTACTACTGCCATGATTTGTCCACTCCCCCAAAAAGTTCGATTCACTCTTCTGTCTGTTTGTCTCTATTCGGTTTTACAGGTTTATGAATTTTCTTTGACGACGCCTTGTGCGACTTTACCAAGAACACCGTTGACGATTTTCGTCGCTTCTTCATCTGCGAACGCTTTCGTCAATTCAATCGCTTCGTTGATCGTCACTCGAACAGGAATGTTCGTTTCGAACAATAATTCGTAGACGGCTAAGCGAAGAATCGTCCGCTCGATGTTTCCGAGTCGTTCGAATGACCAGTTGACGAGTGCTTCACGAATGTGCTGATCAATCGTTGCTTTGTTTGTTTCGACGCCATTCACCAATTGCTCGACGAATGTGTCATATTCCTTACCTTCTACCGCGAATTCAATGGCCTCTTGTGCAGTCAGATCCGAAAGCTCCATTTGGAACAAAGATTGGACTGCGAGTTCGCGTGCCATGTGTCGTTTCATCATGATTTTGCGTGCTCCTTTTTTTGTCGTTCTCAATCAGTTAGTTTAGCACATTCCTCTTTTAAAAAACATAGAGAACGCCAAAAAAAAGACGGGAGTTCGTCGCACAAACTCCCGTCCTGATTCAGTTAACGATCGTACCTTTTAGCTCACGCTCTGCGAATTTCGTCGTGAACGTACCACGTCGGAATACCGGGTGACTAAGAACACGTTCGTGGAACGGGATCGTCGTTTTGACACCTTCGATCCAAAATTCAGCCAGTGCACGTTCCATCTTCGCACATGCTTCTTCCCGTGTTTCCGCATGGACGATCAACTTCGCGACCATCGAGTCATAGTAAGGCGGAATCATGTACCCCGGATAGACCGCGCTATCGATACGTACGCCCATTCCGCCTGGTGTCACGTATTGTGTGACACGTCCAGCAGACGGACGGAAATCATGGTCTGGATCCTCGGCATTGATCCGGCATTCGATCGAATGACCGTGGAACTTGATATCTTTTTGTTTGACGGCAAGCGGATGATCAAGCGCCACTTGCAATTGCGCTTGAACGAGGTCGAACCCAGTGATCATCTCCGTTACCGGGTGTTCGACTTGAATGCGCGTATTCATCTCCATGAAGAAGAATTCTTCGGTCTCTTCGACAAAAATGAATTCGATCGTTCCTGCTCCCGTGTACTGAATCGCTTTTGCGGCTTTTACGGCAGCCTCACCCATCTTCAATCGTGTCGCTTCACTGACCGCAGGTGACGGCGCTTCCTCGATCAGTTTTTGCATCCGACGCTGGACGGTACAATCCCGTTCACCAAGGTGAATGACATTCCCGTGTCGGTCAGCGAGGACTTGTACCTCGACATGGCGGAATTCTTCGATGAAGCGTTCTAAATAGACATCCCCATTTCCGAAAGCTTGTTTTGCTTCACGACGTGTCTCACTTAGCCCGTTGATCAGCTCTTCTTCCGAACGAGCGACCCGAATCCCTTTACCTCCACCACCGGCTGTTGCTTTGATGATGACTGGATAACCAATTTCTTGCGCCAGTGCGACCGCTTCTTCGTCCGTGACCGTTCCATCCGAACCCGGCACGACAGGCACTCCACACTCGATCATCGTCTTCTTCGCGACGTCCTTGATCCCCATCTGACGGATCGCATCCGACGTCGGACCAACGAACTTGATTCCGCACGCTTCACACATCTCAGCAAAATCAACGTTCTCGGCTAGGAAACCGTAACCCGGGTGGATCATCGTTACTTGACGGTTCGTTGCGATTGCGAGGATATTCGTAACGTTTAAGTAGGATGAAGCAGAACTCGCCTCACCGATGCAGTACGCCTCATCGGCTAAACGAACGTGTAAGGCTTCCTTATCTGCCGTCGAGTAGACAGCAACGGTCTGTATTCCAAGTTCCTTTGCCGCTCGAATGATGCGGACGGCGATTTCTCCACGGTTGGCAATCAATAATTTTTCCATGCTGTTCACCCCCGTTTACGGACGGATCCGGAAGAGTGGTTGACCAAATTCAACGAGATCTCCATCGGCGACAAGAATCTCGACGACCGTTCCAGATACTTCCGAGTTTAAGTTGTTGAAGAGTTTCATTGCTTCAAGGACACAAACGATCTGACCTACTTCAATCTGATCACCGACTTTGACGTATGCCGGTTTATCCGGATTCGGACGCGAATAGAACGTTCCGACCATCAAGGCATTGATCGTGACCGTATCATCCGCAGTCGCCTCTTCCTCGACTGGAGCCGCTGCTTGCTTCACTGGAGCAGGTGCCGCCACTGGAGCAGCAGGTGCTTGGTGCGAGACCGTCACTGTTTCTCCTTGTTTCTTCAACTTCAATTTATACGTATCCGTCTCGAGTGAGAGTTCATTTACACTCGACTGATCGAGCATTTCGAGTACTTGTTTCAACTGATCGATTTTCATCTGTCATTCTTCCCCCATCTATGCTGTATTCACAATTATTATACCAGGTGCTAATGCCTACTCAAATACTTATATTAACTGGTCATACCATTGGATGCAAGTCAAGCTGGATGAAAAAAAGACGTCTCTCGACCTGATAGAAGGTGAGAGACGTCTTGTCGTTTCAATATTATCCGTTGTAACGACCTGTGAAATCACCTGTACGTGTATCAACCGTTACTTTTTCTCCTGCTTCGATGAAGAGTGGTACTTGAATGATGTGACCCGTCTCCACTGTCGCGTTTTTCTTGACGTTCGAAGCTGTATCACCCTTAACGCCAGGCTCTGCTTCGACGATCGTCATGACGACTGTGTTCGGTAATTCAAGACCGAGGATTTCACCGTTGTAAACCGCGATTTGAACTTCCATGTTTTCAAGCAAGTATGGAAGAGCTGCTTCGACTTGTGCCGTCGTCAATTCCAATTGCTCATACGATTCTGTGTCCATGAAGACGTATGTCTCACCCATTGGGTAAAGGTACTGCATCTTGTTACGCTCGATGTGTGCACGCTCGACACGCTCACCACCACGGAACGTCATCTCTTGGATGTTTCCGTTACGGATGTTACGCATTTTCGTCCGAACGAAAGCTGCCCCTTTACCTGGTTTAACATGTTGGAATTCAAGTACTTGCCAAATCATACCGTCTGAAGTTTTAATCGTTAATCCTGTTTTTAAATCGTTTACTGATACCATGAATGGTTCCTCCTAAAATGTCCCGTCACTCTGAATTAGAGAGTGATCAGTTCTTTTGGTGAAGACGAAAGAATTTCTCGACCTGTTTCCGTGATCAAGACGTCATCTTCAATCCGGCATCCGCCAACTTGCGGCACGTAGATACCTGGTTCGACCGTAACGATCATGCCCGGTTCAAGTTTCGTCTCAGAGCGGAACGACAAGCCAGGTCCTTCATGTACTTCTAGACCAATACCGTGTCCCGTCGAGTGACCGAAGTACTCACCGTAACCTGCTTCTTTGATGATATCACGTGTCAACGCGTCCGCTTCGATTCCAGTGATACCTGGTTTTAAGCCATCGACACCCGCTAGTTGCGCTTGTAAGACTGTATCGTAGATCTTCTGCAATTCGGCATTGATCGGACCGACTGCGACAGTCCGTGTGATATCTGAAACATAACCGTTCAAGAGCGCTCCGAAATCAAGCGTCACGAGCTCACCCGTCGCAATGACTTTCGAGCTGGCAACACCGTGCGGCAAGGCAGAACGATGGCCTGACGCCACGATCGTATCGAAAGAAGAAGACGTCGCTCCATGCTTGCGCATGAAGAATTCTAGTTCATTTGATACTTCAAGTTCTGTTCGTCCTGGTTGAATGTACGTCAAGATGTGTTGGAAGGTCGCGTCTGCGAGCTCCACCGCTTCCTTAATCATCTTAATCTCTGACGAATCCTTAATCAAGCGTAGGTTTTCAATGATTCCTGTCGTCGGAACAAGCTCGATTGCCGAAGCTTGATCGTACGCTTCAAAAGCACCGAGTGTCATCGCATCCTTTTCGACACCAACCGCGCGAACACGCGCTCCTGCCATCAATTCGCCCATCGTCTCTGGAATCGACCGTTCGATTTGGACGATCTCCATTCCTTTAACTTGGTCTGCCGCTTGCTCCGTGTAACGGAAATCCGTCACGAAGTACGCTTGCTCTTCTGTTACGAGACATGCACCACTTGAACCCGTGAAGCCGGAAATGTAACGAATGTTCTCTGCCTTCGTGACGAGTAATCCTGGAAGGTCCCGTTCCTTTAAAGCTGCTTGTAACGCCTCGATCCGTTGTTTCATGATTGATTTCCCCCTTGTTCCGATTGTTGTAAAGCTTGAAGTGCTTCCGTTGCCAGACGATATCCCGTCATGCCAAGTCCAGCAATGACGCCTTGACAGACGGATGCGATCATCGAATGATGACGGAAGGATTCACGTGCATGGACATTCGATAGATGGACCTCGATGACGGGTGCTTCGATCGCAGCGATCGCGTCACGTAACGCGATACTCGTATGCGTATAGGCAGCCGCATTGAAGACGATGCCGTCCGCTCCCCGTTCCTCGTGAAGAACATCAATCAGTCGTCCTTCATGGTTCGATTGTTCAAACCGAAACTGAATGTTCGGAAAATAAGCGCGAAGGTCGTGTTCTAAGTCGGCTAATGTCGCCGTTCCATATGTATCCGGTTCGCGTGTTCCGAGTAAATTCAAGTTTGGTCCGTTTAATATCAAGACACGCAAAAAAACACCTCCTCGAATTCCTTTTCATTGTATCATAACCCGATTTCCGACTCCTAAAGATTACCTCGTTTTGACGAGTCGAACATAGTTTTTTTAGCGTAAATCAAGTACACTGACGATACACCTAATTTTAATGAAGACGGGATGCGTTCTATTATGAAAACGACTAATCCGCCAGTCGGTGGTCAAGCCATCGTCGAAGGCGTCATGTTCCAAAATGCGACCCATGCAGTCTCCGCGATTCGTCGAAATGATGATTCGATCGAGACGTTTGCCCAGCAAAAACCGGTTCGACCACGAATCGCCAAAGGAAAACGAATTCCACTTTTGCGTGGTCTCTTTGCTTTGATGGAGTCCTCAGCGAATGGCGCAAGTCATATGAACTTCGCAAGTGATCGCTACGGTGTCAAACCGGGTGAAGAAGAACCGGAAGAGGCGACTGCCAGTCCTTTGACGAAATGGCTCGGCGTAGCTGTCGTCGGGATCCTATCATTCTTTTTCGGTAAATTACTCTTTACGTTACTACCTGCTTTCCTTGCATCGCTATTCGATGTATTTCCAGCCTTGTCTGGACATGTCATTCAAAACGTCATTGAAGCAACAATCAAATTAACGCTTTTGTTCAGTTATCTCTACGTGATTTCGTTGACCCCGCTTGTTAAACGACTTTTCCAATATCATGGTGCTGAGCATAAAGTCATCAATTGCGTCGAGTCAGGACGTCCACTTACGGTCGAGAACGTTCGCGTCAGCAGTCGGCTTCATTACCGGTGCGGCTCGAGTTTCTTGATCTTCACCGTCATCGTCGGATTTTTCGTCTATCTGATCGTGCCAACGGATCCGCTTTGGTTGCGTCTCGTCTGCCGAATCGCTTTATTACCGGTCGTCATCGGTCTTTCATTTGAAGTGTTACAGCTGACGAATAAAGCACAGCACATTAAAGGACTTCGCGTCATCGCCTTGCCTGGCCTATGGTTGCAGTACTTGACGACGAAGGAACCGGATGATTCACAGATCGAGGTTGCGATTTATGCGTTTGAAGCGTTGGAAAAACAGGAACATAACCTACATGAGAATGCACTGGGTTAATCGATAACAGGGGTGATATTATGATCAGACAACGCATTGGTTCTACATTTGCACTCGTCGTGTTACTGTTCGCTTTTGTCGGCTTTGGATATAAACTCGTCAACAATCCAAGTAGTCTGTTTTCACAATTGCTGTTCTTCGGGATTACCGCCGGGATTATCTTCTTACTCTTTAAGTTCCTGACTCGTAATCGAAGCGTCGGAAATGGTGCGAACGCTCAGTACCGAAAATCCGTCGCTCAATCAAAAAAAATGCATGGCTCTTCGAATTCTGTTCGCCGGACAGACTTTAAGAAAAAACCGGTCAAGTCTTCAAAAGCGCCGGCATCGAATAAAGTCAGACCGTTGCGGGATCGTTCAAAAGCGCCTCACCTGACAGTCATCGAAGGAAAAAAAGGTAAAAAGAAAAAACGTGCTTTCTAAATTTCAAAAGTACATTAAAAAGGAGATTCGTCACGCGACGAATCTCCTTTTTTCGTGTTTAATCCGTTTCGACCCAACCGATATACGGTAAATTGCGGTATTCCTCAGCACAATCGATTCCGTACCCAACAACGAAGTAATCCGGAATCTCAAAACCGACATAGTCTGCGTCGAGTTCTACTTCACGACGTGCCGGTTTATCAAGCAATGTACACACCTTTAGAACTCCAGGTTGATGCAACTTCATGTGATCACACAAGAAATGGAGCGTCCGTCCTGTGTCGATGATATCTTCGATGACGACGACATATTTCCCTTGCACATCGAGATCGAGATCTTTCTTCAACTGGACACGCCCTGAAGAGACGGTCTTTGTTCCGTAAGAAGAGCACGCGACTGTATCAATTTGAACGCTTCCTTTGATTTCGCGCATCAAATCCGCAGCAAAGACCATCGACCCTTTCAACACGACGACAAGAACGATTTGACGTCCGGCAGCATCTGCTTCAATCTGTTGTGCTAATTCACGGACTTTTTCTTTTAGTTGTGACTCAGACACTAACTTTTCTTTAATCGTAATTTCCATGACCAGGTGCGAACACCCGTCACCCCCTTCGTCCATTTTCAGGCTCAGTATAACATAACACCTTTTAAATGCGCACTTTATCATTAAAATGTAATGGAATGTTCGTGTTTAAGGTAGGTTCTTAGAAAAAAAGTATAAAAAAACAAGCCTCAATCCTCTGGATGGGCTTGTTGATAGCGATGCAGTTCCTCTTTCAAACCAGGACGTTCTGCGAAGAACTGAATCATTCCGTTGATCTTATCCAACGCTTCGATACTAATATGATGCTCGATTCCTTCGACATCCTTATAGATCAGTTCTTCATCCACACCAACGAGACGAAGAAAATCTTCAAGTAAGGCGTGTCGTTCCACGAGACGCTTTCCGATTTTGCGTCCTTTAGGCGTCAGCATGAGACCCCGATACTTTTCATAAACGAGATACGTCTCCCGGTCGAGCTTTTGAACCATCTTTGTTACCGACGACGGGTGAACGCCTAACGACTCCGCTATATCCGATACGCGGGCATACCCCTTATCTTCAATCAGTTTATAAATTTGTTCCAAATAATCTTCCATACTCGGAGTTGGCACGACATCACCTTCCCATTTCATTCATTAGCGTTTCCAGTTCCACTCATCACTACGGTATTTCTCGGCAAGACGCTCAATCTCCTGCCACTGCTCGCTAGTGAACGTTAATGGAACGAACGACAAATCAAGCGCCTCTTCGAAGCCTTTCGTGAACGCTTCTCGTACCTCGTCAAATGCGACTGCGCGACCTGCTAGCTCATTCAAAGCGACAGCTTTTCCTGAAAAACGCGCTTTCATCCGTTCGCGCGTCGACTCATCATCATACAAGAAACAATCAAACAATTCACCTTCATCGACAGAGAGTGGGACCGAACCGTGCTGCAGGACAACGCCTTGATGGCGAACTTGTGCACTTCCGGCGACTTTCCGTTTTCCAACAGCGAGTTCATAATACGACGCTGCATCAAAACAAACGGCTGATTTCGGCTTCCGTAATTCTTCCTTTTCCTCTTCCGTCAACGGAACGGAAAATTCGACCGGAATGCCGAGGTGATGGTATCCTTTGCGAATTCCTTCCGTCAACATCCGATAACTTTCGATGACCGTGCGTGGTAAACCTTCTGTATCTTCCGGGATGACGACACTGTATGTCAACTCGTCTGCATGCAAGACAGCGCGCCCTCCTGTCATCCGACGCACGATCGGAATACCGAGCTCTGCAATCCGCTTTCGATCGATATCACGGGTTGCCCGTTGAAAATGACCAACACTTAATCCGTGTGGTTCCCATGAGTAAAAACGAAGCGTCGGTGCGATTTCACCACGCCCGACGAACTGAATCAATGCTTCATCAATTGCCATGTTCATTGCCGGCTCCATTGCCGGCGTCGTCAACACTTGCCACTCTCTGTTCACTTGAGCACCCCCAAAACGTTTCCGTCTTAGTGTATCAAACCCATTCTCGGTCGCGCAATCACGAGTCGATTGCCGAAATCGATTTCGTTGACTATAATGAAACAGAGGTTAAACGAACGAAGGGGTTGGAAGTCGAATATGGAAACTGGAACTATCATTACGATCGTATTATGGGTCGCGCTGATCGCCTACATCGCTTGGCGTTTCATGCCGGTCAAAGGCATCACGAAATTGTCGCAAGAAGAATTCCGTGCGAACTACCGTAAAGCACAAATCGTCGATGTTCGCGAGACACAGGAATTCAAAGGTGGACACATCGTCGGTGCCCGTAACATCCCGGTCAGCCAAATGAAGATGCGCTCGAAGGAATTACGAAAAGACATGCCGATTTACTTGTATTGTCAAGGTAGCATGCGTTCTTCACAGGCTGCAAAAGTCTTGAAAAAAGCTGGTTATACGAATCTGTATCAGTTAAAAGGCGGATTCAAGCAGTGGTCAGGAAAAATCAAACGGAGCTGATGCTTCGTTCATCGCAAAAAGAGGACCTCTCCTTCGTCGGAGATGTCCTCTTTTTTATGAAGTAGCTTATGCGTGTACTTCTTGTTTTGGTTCGTAGCGTAAGACCGGTTTTCGAGCAGCAAGTGTCTCGTCCATCCGTTTGACGACCGTCGTGTGTGGTGCATTCAAGACGACATCTGGTGTCTCTTCGACCTCTTTTGCAATCTGGAGCATCGCATCACAAAAGGCATCGAGTGTTTCTTTCGACTCTGTTTCCGTCGGTTCGATCATGATACACTCCTCGACGTTCAACGGGAAGTAGATCGTTGGTGGATGGTATCCAAAGTCAAGCAGACGTTTAGCGATATCAAGCGTCCGGACACCTAGTGCTTTTTGACGTTTACCCGACAAGACGAATTCGTGCTTGCAATAGACGTCGTATGGCGCGTCATACGCACCTTTGAGACGAGCCAACATATAGTTCGCATTCAAGACCGCTTCTTTCGAGACGCGAGCGAGACCTGCCCCACCCATCGTCCGAATATAGCTATAGGCACGAACGTTGATGCCGAAGTTACCGTAGAATGGTTTGACGCGACCGATTGCTTCCGGACGATCATAGTCGAGGACATAACGCTCTTCTTCTTTGCGGACGATTGGTTTCGGTAAATATGGAATCAAATCTTGTTTGACACCAACCGGACCCGACCCTGGTCCGCCGCCACCGTGCGGTCCTGTGAACGTCTTATGCAAGTTCAAGTGAACGACATCAAAGCCCATGTCCCCTGGACGAGCAATGCCCATGATCGCATTCGAGTTCGCACCATCGTAGTACAGTTTTCCGCCCGCCTCGTGAACCGCTTTGGCGATCTCAACGATATCCGACTCAAACAGACCAAGCGTGTTCGGATTTGTCAACATGAGTGCCGCTGTATCGTCACCGACCTTTTTCTTTAAATCCGCTAAATCAACAAGACCACGTTCATCCGATAAGACCGTCACGGTATCAAATCCAGCGACTGATGCCGATGCCGGATTCGTTCCGTGTGCCGAGTCCGGTACGAGGACTTTCGTCCGTTTAAAGTCACCGCGTGCATGATGGTAGGCCTTAATCAGCATCAAGCCTGTCCATTCACCGTGTGCTCCCGCCGCCGGCTGGAGCGTCACTTCATCCATTCCTGTGATGACCGCGAGTTTTTCTTGCAGATCATACATCAAACCGAGTGCCCCTTGAACACTTTCGACTGGTTGAAGCGGGTGAATGTGTGCAAACCCAGGGAGGCGTGCCATATCTTCATTGATTTTCGGATTGTATTTCATCGTACATGACCCGAGTGGATAGAATCCAGAATCCACACCATGGTTACGGTTCGAGAGTGCCGTGTAGTGACGGACGAGATCCAGTTCCGATACTTCCGGTAGCGCCACGTCTTCCTTCCGTAACATCGAGGTCGGTAACAATTCTTCTACTGCCACCTCATCGACAGTCGGTAACGGTAAGCTATAGGCGATACGACCCGGTTTGGAAATTTCAAAGATCAATGTTTGCTCATTCATGTGTGAGTCCCCCTAACGCTGTCACGAATTGATCCAACTCTTCATTCGTCCGTAATTCCGTTGCACAAACAAGCATTTCATTTTGACGTGCCGCGTCATAAGCGCCTAACGGCAAACCGCCGATGATTCCGTGATCGAGCAATTGTTGACTCGCACGTGTCGCGTCGATTGGTAGAGTAACGACGAATTCATTGAAGCTCGGTCCATCGTCAACGATCGTAAAGCCAGCCTGTTTCAGCTTTTGTTTTAATGCATGTGCCGTTTGTAAGTTGCGTGTCGCGAGTTCCCGGATCCCCCGTTTTCCGAGTGCACTCATCGCAATCGAAGCAGCGAGTGCATTCAACGCTTGGTTCGAACAGATATTAGATGTCGCCTTGTCACGGCGAATGTGTTGTTCACGTGCTTGTAACGTCAGAACGAAACCGCGTTTTCCATTCTCATCGACGGTCTGTCCAACGAGACGTCCCGGAATCTTACGCATCAACGCTTTTGTCGTCGTGAAATAACCACACGTCGGTCCACCAAAGCTTTGTGGAATCCCGAACGGTTGGCAATCTCCGATCGTTATGTCAGCGCCAAGTTTACCTGGCGCTTCTAAGATACCGAGTGCCAGTGGATTCGCAGAGACGATGAAGAGCGCACCACGTGCATGTGTCGCATCAGCCAATGCTTGTAGTTCTTCGACACGACCGTAGAAGTTCGGATACTGCACGATGACACAGGCGACGTCTTCGATGGCATCGAGTTGATCGATCCGTGTGACACCTTGCTCAAGCGACAATGTCTCGACGTTTAGTCCTGGACCGTTCGCATACGTCCGGACGACATCGTGTGCTTCCGGGTGAACGCCGTCCGAAAGAACGATCGTCTTTTTCTTCGTATGGGCACACGCAAGCATAGCCGCTTCCGCTAACGCCGTGATGCCGTCATACATCGACGAGTTCGCGACATCCATCCCTGTCAACTCGCAAATCATCGATTGAAATTCAAAGATCGCTTGTAGTTCGCCTTGCGAAATCTCTGGCTGATACGGTGTATAGGCAGTGTAAAACTCTGAGCGCAGTAACATATGATTGACGACAGCAGGTGCATAGTGATCATAGATGCCAGCGCCAAGGAACGACGGATATTGTTTCGTATTCATGTTTTGGTCGGCAAGCTTCGATAGCGTCCGAATCAAGTCCGTTTCCGGAAGTGGCACACCGACTTCTTCCAATGTACCGTTATCACGGACGGATGCCGGGATATCAGCGAGTAAATCTTCGATCGATGCTGCACCGATCGTCTGTAACATCGCCTGCTCATCTTCTGCTGTCATTGGTAAATAACGAAAATCCATAGAAATATCCCCCTTATTTCGTGCGACGATAAAACGGTGTCGCTGTTCGTTTCGCTGCTAAACGTTTTCCGCGTACTTCCACTTCAAATTGATCTTGTTCCGCTACTTCTGCAGGAACGAGTGCCCAAGCAATCGCTTTTCCGACTGTCGGCGGCAATGTACCTGTCGTCACGACTCCAACGACTTCCCCGTCATGCCAAACCGGTGCATCTTGACGCGCAATCCCTTTATCGAGTAATTCAAGACCGATCAAGCGCCGCGGTGCTCCTTGTTCTTTCTGTTGCAACAAGACTTCCGAACCGACGAACGGTTTGACTTGTGGTTTGACCGCAAATCCCATTCCCGCTTCGATTGGTGAAATCGTTGCTGATAATTCATGTCCATAAAGCGGAAGACATGCCTCAAAACGTAATGTGTCGCGTGCTCCGAGCCCGCATGGTACGACACCTTGCTCAAGCAGTGCTTGCCAGACAGCAGGTGCGTCACCAGCTGCCATGTAGAGTTCGAACCCATCTTCCCCTGTGTACCCACTGCGTGAGACGATCATTTCCACTCCTGCAACCGTCCCCCGTTGGAACTTGAAAAATCCGACTTCTGATAAGACAAGTGATGTCATGCCAGAAAGAATGGCTTCCGCACGTGGTCCTTGGACAGCAATTTGGCCATATTGTTCCGACTGATTCTCAAGCGTGACGTCCCCTGTTAGATAGTGACGTAAATGTTGTTCGTCTTTTTCAATGTTCGAAGCATTGACGACGAGAAGATAGTCCGTTTCTGCCAAACGATAGACGAGTAAATCATCCACTGTCCCACCGTCTTCTTGGCATAAGACATTATATTGCGCTTGCCCCACCGCAATCTTCGAAATATCGTTCGATAATGTAGCTTGTAAAAACGTCAGAGCATCCGGTCCGCTGACGAACAGTTCTCCCATGTGCGAGACATCGAACATGCCGACATTTTCCCTTACTGCAACGTGTTCTTCTTTAATCGAGGAAAACAAAACTGGCATTTCAAATCCCGCAAAATCCACCATCTTACCGGTTTGCGAAACCGTTTCGAATAACGGTGTTCTTTTCAATGTCGTTTGACTCATACAAATCCCCCTATTTACGAACGTTTTCACTCTCTCTTCTATTTAATGTTCCATTTTCAAATCCATCTTACCAATTAAAATCATAATTATCTAGTATTATTCGGAAAAAGGAACATACGAAAAAGAGAGAAAGGACCCTGTCCCTTCTCTCCTATTGTTTCATATTCTTCCCATGAAAGCCATTTCAAAATTGTTTGATTCCGGCAGTTCGTTTGATTTCCTCCTGGAGTCGACGACCTTCCGTCACCAATTGACTCGCTCCTTGCTTCACACGATTTCCTTCTTCAGTGATTCGATTGATATTCCCTTTGATTTGATCGATTCGCTGCGTCGTATGATCGATGTTCGTCTGCAAGGTTTGCTGACGAATCGTAAAGCGCTCCATCAGTTGTTTTAACTGCCGAATATCTTGAGACAGCTTTTTTTTGTAAAGACTGAATCCGAACAACACGAGTCCTACGATGGCCAATAAAATAATACCTAATGTAATCCAAATCATAACTTCTCCTCCAATACAGTTTCAATCGCACGCGTTAATTCTTCGATTGATGCCGTCCCTTCAAGTCGGACAGTAGCCACTCCAGCATATAAGGAATAGCGACGTTCAAACAATCGTCTCACTTGTTCCCGTTCTGTCACGAGTGGACGATTTTGATCAGAGGCGATCCGTTCCCAAATCAAATCAAAGGGTGTATCGATCCAGACGACTATTCCGGATTCCTGCATGTACAGTCGGTTCTCTTCTCGTTCGACGATCCCGCCACCTGTAACAACCACTTCGGCTTTGCTACTCTTCAACAATTCGTTTTCATGTGTACGAAACCCTGCTTCGCCATGCTCAGCGAAAAAAGCGGTAATCGTTTGTCCATGTTCCTGTTCGAACCGTTCATCCAGTTCGTCGATCTCGTATTGTATACCCAATCGATGTCCGACGGCTGTTTTACCAGTTCCCATAAACCCAATCAAATAAACCTTACTCATGTGTGACGACCGCCTCGATTCTTTGACCATTCTCTAATCTCGCTTCCATTTTAAAGCCTTTATCGGTCGCTGTACAGCTGACTTGTCCGATTGGATAGCGAAGGGTCTCGTCCTTCGTACAATCTGCTTTTGCCGCTCGGATGAGAGATTCAAGTTGGAGCGCTTCTTGCTCTAACTGATGATGCCGCATCTCTTCGTCAATCTGCTGACAAGAGATCAAGAGCACGACTCCCATTCCTAGCAGTAACAGTAACGTTTGAATCAAGATGAATCCTTCCTGACGCATCGGAAGGAACGTCTGCTGTCGTTCAACTGAATCGAGAGAATCTCGGCATCCCCTGTCACGGTATATTGTTTGACATCGCGGGCGTATGTCAGTTCACCTCCCTGTTCTTTCTTGAGACGTAGTTGATCTTGCACACGGACGAGACGCCACTTTTCAGCTGTCTCTCCCGGATCGACGTCCATTCCACGAATCTCGTCTCCGAGGCGCTCACACATCGTACTGCGCCACATCAGTCGTTCCACGGTATGAAAGAACAATTCTTCATTCATTCGGTTGACTTCCGGCGGACGAACGAGTGGGGTCAGTGTCAAGATTGCCAGCAGAAGAAGTGGGCTCAGCCATAGGACGAATGACAGTTCGAGAAGGGTCATTCCGGATTCCGCTCGCAAGACACATCGTTTCATTGCACCACGCTCCTTGTTTCAGGACATAGGACGCTGTTCGGTTTTCAACTTGATCCGTAGCCATCTGCTCAAGCTGTTCCGTCTCTTGTTCCCATTTCATTTGTTTCGTCCGTAAATCGAGATAAGGATCAATCGCTAAAATCATGAAGATACCGATTGCAACGATAGAGAGCATCACTTCAAGCAAAGAGAAGCCCGCTTGGCGTTCGTTCTGCATGCTTCTCACCTCACTTTACGGATTGCCATTTGATAGTTCCCAAGTAAAAATTTGATTTCATACTCGGCTGTTGCCGAACGGCAAGACCAGGTCGCTGCATAGATCGAGTGATAGCTTTTGAAGTAGATAATGCGATTCGAGGGCGGAACGGTACACGTATGACCATTTTGAAATGTCCGTTGCCATAACAACCTGTCATCCGCAAGGATAAGGTATCCTGTACCGTCTCCTCGAAATCGAAACTGCATCAATGCTTGATCTTGCTTTGAGTACTGCATGAGTCGAAGCGTCTGAATATCTTGTTCCATCAGACGAACCTCTTGTTCAAGCGGAATCCAGTCCGGTCGTTTTTCAAACAGTGCCGGCAACAAAAAAACAAGTAAACAAGCAATGATTGTCAGCACCGCCGTCATCTCAAATAAGGTAAAACCTTGTTCACTTCGTAAGTTCGCCAGTCTTCGGATCATACGTATACGTCTCCTGATCACAGACGAGGGCATTCGGTTTATCAGCTGTTCCGCGGTTGATCGTCTGGAGCGATTCCGGATACTTCTTTTCTTTCGCATAATACAAATTAACCTCCGAGCGAATGACGCGAATGTTCGCCTCACAACTGACACCTTTCGCCTGGTCCTTTCCACTTGTCATCGTTGGAATCAAAACGAGTAGTAACAACGAAATGATCAATAAGACGGCTGCCATCTCAAGTAAGGTGAATCCGTCTTGTCGTTTTAAGAATTGTTTCATCGTATCGTCTCCTCTGTTTAGAATGGAAGCTGCTGTATCGCTAGCTGTATCGGATAATACAAGATGAGAAACAACGTTCCCGTCATGATCGTCAATCCACCGTACAAAATCGGCTCGATCCATAACAACTTTTTCTCTAGTTCCTCTTCCATCGACTCATGCAAGAGTGTCGCTTGTTCAAGCAACAACGGACCAAGATCGCCACTTTCCCGCGCCAAATGGACGATCCCAATCGTCTCGGCTTCGATGATTTCATCTTCGCCAAGCGCTTCTGCAAGTGGTTCCCCTGCCTGTTGTTTAGCATGTAGACGAGCGTACAAATGTCCTTTTTTATTCGCTTGTCCTTGCTCGAGGTGACGAAAGGTCTCTTCAAGCGAGAAGCCAGCATCGATGAACGATCCTACTTCGATCGTGAATAAATAGCTGTAGTAGAGACGAATCAAACGCTGTAACGGTTTCAGTCGTAAAATACGGTTTAACGGAAAAAAGCGAAAAAAGAGGTAACCGGAGGTTAACAAAATAACGGGAATACTTGCGAGCAGATATTTCGCAGAGGGGTGAAGAAGGAGATGCAGAAATGAGGGGAGAGTCTTCGGGTCCGACATCTCAAGGAGAGACGGAAATACATAGAGGGCGTAAAAGAAGAACAGAAGGAATAGACTGGTTGCTAGAACAAGCGGATACCGGATCATCTTCCAAAACTTCGAACGCATTTCTGTTTCGAGGTCGAGCAGTTTTACGATTTGGCGAAGAACGAGCAACGGTCGCTCTGTCCTTTCTCCAACAAATAGAAGTCGTTTTAAGGTATTCGTTAACGCAAGCGGTTCAAGGGATGCTGCAAAGGAGTCTCCTTGTTCAAGACATTGTTCCATTTCTCCGACTACTTCCGAGAACGGATGACGCTCGAATCGTTTTAAAATGAGTAACGTCTCTTTCGCGGAAATGCCTTTTGATAACAAGCGATGATATCGTTTTAAGAACCGACTTTGATCGCGGCTTGTAAGTTTCTGACGGTACAGCGGACATCCTCTCCTTTTCGCTCGAGATGAATGATGCGTTGACAGACAGCCAGTTCTGACTCTTCGATACCTAAACTGCGCAATCGCAATCGCGCCTCATCAATACTTCCAGCGTGTAACGTAAACAACACGACGTGACCACTAAGTGCGGCATTCATCGTCAAACGTGCTGCCTCTCTCGTCCGCACCTCACCAAAAGCAATCCAATCCGGATCCGCTCGCAATATTTCTTCAAAACATCGCGTAGCAGTGAACCCTGCTTTTTCATTTAGTTCCAGTTGCAAGACGTTTGGTACCGTACACTCCACCGGATCTTCAATCGAGATGATTCGTTTTTCTTCCATCGCACTCATCAAGGAATATAACATCGTCGTCTTTCCTGCGCCTGTCGATCCAGAAATGACGATACACCCGTGTCGTTGTTCAGCTAACCAAGCGAAGTCCAATTGATCGTGTAACGTTCGTAAAGCCGTTTCTTGAGAGACCGTCGAACGATAAAATCGCCACGACATTGCATCTCCTTGTCGACTCGGTAACAACGAGACGCGCATTCCCTTTTTCCCGTGCGGATACAAACCACTTTGCGGAATCCGCTCATTTTGTTCCTTTAAGTTCGCCTCATAGCGAACATGACTGACAAGCGTTCGATAACGCGTCAATTCCACCTCTTCTTGTTCACACAGACCGTCACCCGTTCGACAAATGATCCGGACGCAAGCTTCATTCGGTACGAAATGAACGTCTGTTGCACCAAGTGATTCGAATCGTTCCATGAGTTGTGTCGTCCATTCCTTCATTTCTCTTCACCTCCTTAAGCAGACAATACACAAAAAAAAGAAGCCGACCAAACCGGCTTCTTTACGATACGTGTGCGATTGTACGATGTTTACGCTTCGCCAATGTCTCAAGACCTGGTTTATCGTATCCGATAACAAGTTGTTTTCCATCAGTGATGATTGGGCGGCGTAATAATTTCGGATTGTCACTCATGAGGCGTAATAACTCACTGAGTTTCATGTCTTCAATATCAATGCCGAGATCTTTGAAGGCTTGACTGCGTGTTGCGAGCAAACTTTCAATCCCATCCGTCGATAATTTCAACAGTTCCATGAGTTCATCAACTGTTGGAGCATTTCTGAACAGATGACGTTCCTCTACATCAACATGTTCCTCTTTTAACCATGATTTCGTTTTACGACATGATGTACAGCTTGGGTATGTGAAAAAGACTAACTCATTCGTCATTTTTGCTCCTCCTCTCAAAGTGTGGGGTTTCATTACAGTTACTATAGCATGCCATTTTGACTTTGTACATCTTTTGTACAACTATTGTACAACTTTTTTTGAAACTTCATCTTTTGTTCACAGTTATTACTTAACAATCACTAGAACAGGATAGACGAATGATTGTTTGCTTGGTAAAATAAGTACGTATATTGACTATCTGTCGGATTTAGGGGGTTATAGGAATGGGGAGAATGTACCGCGTACTCGGTTTCTGGACTGGTATTATCGCAGTCATGGCATTTATCGGCGCATTGGGTGGCGATGCAAGCTCAAGTGAGCATACGGATTCATTTTTAGTCATGGGCTTCGTCTTCTTAGCACAAACTGTCTTTTTTGCAGCGCTTGGTTACTTGCGCTTAACTGAAAAAACGTATGTCTATATCTTTGGAGCTTACTTAACTGTATTTTTCATCGTCTTTACGTACTGGTCAAACTTCCAGATGTAATGAAAAAACTCGCCATCCTTTCGGATGGCGAGTTTTTTTAATCAGAGGAATGGATTCGATTTCATCTCTTGACGAATCGTTGTACTCGGACCGTGCCCCGGATAGACCGTCGTATCCGCTGGTAATTCCGCGATGATTCGATCGAGCGAACGCATCAGCACGTCTTGATCCCCACCATGAAGATCCGTTCGTCCGACGCCTTGCTGGAACAAAAGATCTCCACCGAACGCGATTCGCTCTCCTTTGAAGTAGAACGTCACACTTCCTGGTGAGTGCCCTGGCGTCTCAAGAACATGCATCGAAAAGCTACCGATCGTCAACCGTCCTGGTTGCAACAAATGGTCTGCTGGTTTCATCCGCATCGGTGGTATTCCGAATTTTGCTGAACCATTCCATTCTGGATTACCGAGCCATCCTGCTTCTTCCGTATGCACATAGACAGGAGCTTCCGTGAAGCGTCGTAACATATCAACACCTCCGATATGGTCAAAATGCGCATGCGTTAACAAAATCGCTTTTAATGTTGCTCCCCGACTTTCAATTTCATCGAAAAACCGCATATCTTCTGTACCTGGATCAATGACGAGACATTCCTTGTCTTTAAATAACAAATAACCATTCTCAGATGCCATACCGGAAGTGATCATTACGATTTCCATTCTATAAAACCCCTTTACAATAGACTCTTCTCCTACTATACACGAAATTGTCGAAAGTTCCTGCAACGCCCTCTCGACTTTATCCCGCGAGTCGGATAAACTAAAAAGTGAGATTTAAGTGAAATCTTCGTGAAATTCATAACGTGATTGTTTAAGGGGGAGTACGTCATGCATTTGGATCAACCAATCGGTTGGCTTTTCTTCTTCGTCGCACTCGTCGGCGTTTGGGCCGTCGTTCGTTCACTTAAGAAACGCCAAATGTTTCCACTCGTATTCGCAGGTCTGACTGTCGTCTTATTCGGCTGGTTCGGGATTGCGACATTGATTTACGGCGGTATTCCATCGTAATCAAGATACGTTAAAAAGAGAGATGCCTCGCGCATCTCTCTTTTTATTTGTCTTTCTACAAAAAAACGAATCCACTCGAAAGTAGATTCGTTTTCTTTATCTTATTTTGAAGTTTGAAGGAAACGGAGCAAGTCACCATAGATGACTTTATCCGAAAGTCCTAACTCCTTCTCGGATTGTTTCGTAGATTGTTTACACATCTCCGCTAACTCTCCATCTGTTACTTCTTCACCCGTCTGACGATCATAACATGTTTCCTGCGTATAGACCGTTTTGTCTGTTATGACGGAACCATCGCGGAACAGCGCATAATCCTTATGCTGTTTCGAGAAAAGATCGGTACCGAACAATACTTCGTTCTTGAAGTCTTGTCCTAACAGATGAAGCAATGTCGGTTTAATGTCGATTTGGCTCGCGACGTCTTCATGTTTGACACCTTTCGTTTGACCCGGTAAATGGATCACGAATGGTACACGTTGAAGTTGTGCGACATCATACGGTGTCAACTCATCTTTGTTCATGAGTTCTGCCATCGCAGCATTGTGGTTCGTCGAGATACCATAGTGGTCGCCATAGACCATGAAGATCGTGTCATCCCACGTACCATCTTTTTTCAGACCCTCGATGAATTTACCGAGTGCCATATCTTGATACGCTAGTGCCTGAACGTAGTGGTTCAGCGTCGTAGAACTTGTCTCAAGCGGTGGTACAAGTTCATCTTCTGGTTTTGGCATCTCAAATGGATAGTGGTTCGTCAATGTGATGAACTTCGAATAGAACGGACGTGGTAAATCTTTCAACATCGGCAATGACTGTTCAAAGAATTTATCATCGAGCAAGCCCCACTCCGTCAAATCTGCTGGATCACCTAAGTCATAATCCGTCTCTGAGAAGAAACGATCGACGCCAAAGCTATTGTAGACGATGTCTCGGTTCCAGAACGATTTGTTGTTTGCATGGAAAACAGCTGAATAATAGCCATCTTCTTTCAACATTTCAGGAGTTGCCCGGAATTCGTTTTCTCCGTTCGTAAAGAATGCTGCACCGCGTCCAAGTGGATAGATCGAGTTTTCGAGAATGAACTCAGCATCTGCCGTTTTCCCTTGTCCTGTGTTGTGATAGAAGTTATCCCATGAATGTGATTCCTTGATCAACTTATTCAGGTTGGGTGTAATCTCTTGTCCGTTTGGTGCCTTTAATCCAACTGCAAAGGATTGTGCCGACTCAAAGGAAACGACGATGACGTTCTTTCCTTTGTACTTTCCGAACATAGCTGGGTTCGGTTCAGCATGTTTTGAATCAATGAAGCTTTGAACTTCCGACAGTTCAGAACTGTCCGCGAGTGCTTTTTGCGCAGATGTCTTCGACTGAATGAGTGCGTCATACATATGGAAGTTAAATGTTCCGATGTTTTTAACGAGCAGTTCTCGGTCAAAGGCACGTGTGAGCAATTCTGGACGTTCTGTCTCAGCGAGCGTCAAGTTTCCAAGGAAAACGACAACTGCTGCAACGAATGCGAGAATCGCGCGTCCACGTGACGCAACGTTTTTTGACATGTCCATTTTCCGTAAGAAGAACGGTAAGATGATCAAGTCACCGACGATCAATAAATCGGACCAATTCAAGAGTGACCCGAGCGATGCAGAAACAGTCTCTGCATTCGATGTTTGGAACAATACCGGCAACGTCAGATAGTCATTAAAGAAGCGGAAGAAAATGATGTCCGCATATAAAATGAGTGTCGCGACGAACAATGTACCGTAGATGAACCATTTTTGAACATTTCCCCGGAAGAAGAAGCTGAACCCGAACATGAAGAGCGCTGAACTAATTGGGTTAATTAGTAGAATGAATGCTTGCGCAGAGTTTGTTACGGGAACGTTGAAGAAAAGTGTATACGCTAAATACGTTTTTAACCAAATCAATAAGGTCGCAATCCAAAAGAGCTTGTGCTCTTTATAGGTGCTGCGAACGCCTTGACCCATCTTTAGGCGCATTCGCGACCAGATGTTTGCGTCTTGCTGCATAAAAACCTGCCTCCTAATTTACATGTGCTTTCTGCTTTCAGTTCACACAACTTACATCATAATTTACATATACCCATATCACGTGAAAATTTTACGCTTAGTTTTACAAAAATGCAACTGGAATCCGGAAGATACTTAACAATCACATAATTACTGTACGTTTGTAAACAAAAAAAAGATTCGCCGAAGCGAACCTTCTACTGAAATTGAATATTATCATTTTTTGAGAAACATCTGCTTCGCAAGCCATGCACAGCCGATGACTCCGGCATCGTTTCCAAGTTCGGCAATCTTGAACGTCGTCGATCCGAAAACCCGCGGTAAAGCGAAGCGTTCGAATTGTTGACGCAGTGGTGCAAGCAATGTCTCGCCTGCTTTTGACACACCACCACCGATGACGATGATTTCCGGGTTAATACTGTTCGCTAAGTTGGAGATGGCAAGACCGAGGTGGAACGTCACTTCTTCTACGACTTCCGTTGCGATCCGGTCTCCTTTCTCATACGCTTCGAATACGTCTTTCGCCGTTACTGCCTTGATGTCGTTGAGTAACGTTTCTTTCCCTTTACGCTTCTCAAGACCAAGACGGGCGATCCCTGTTGCTGACGCAATCGTCTCAAGACATCCTTTGCGACCACATCCACATAGAACGCCACCTTCAGGCAACATCGTGATATGACCGATTTCTCCAGCCATTCCGACTGTACCATGCACGATTTGTCCGTTCGTGATCAGACCACCACCGACGCCCGTACCGAGTGTGACAGCAAGCAATTCTGTTGCCCCACTACCGGCACCTTTCCACATCTCACCGATTGCCGCTGCGTTCGCATCATTTTCAAGCACAGCCGGTAAACCCGTCAAACGTTCGAATTCACCGATGAGTTCAAAGTTATTCCAACCGATATTGACTGCTTTCTCAACGACACCTGTATTAAAATCAATGAATCCCGGCGCACCGATGCCCGCTCCGACGAAATCTTCTGGTCGTTTATTGCTCTCTTGACACTTCTCAAAGAAAGATTTTGCAATATCTCTAGGAATTTGTACGCCATCATTCAAAACGACCGTCTCGATTTCCCACTTTTCTACGATGATCCCTTGCAAATCCAAAATTGCCATCTTGACTGTCGTTCCGCCGATATCAATGCCGAGTAACCATTTCATCGCTTCGTCTCCCCTATACTCATATAATGTCTGCTTCATCATTTTACCGGACATAACCCATTTGCGCAAAGGGTTGCACAATCTTAAATGTTATCGGATTGTGAACGCTTTAATTCATGTCGTAAGATTAGTTTCGCTGAATCGTACTGACGTTGTTCCAAAACGCCCGCTTCTTTTAATTCATCGAGTTCAAGCATCATCATCGCGATATCGGACGCTCGATCCCCAAGATAGATGAATGTCCCGTATGTCTTGAGTAACTGCTGTACGTCATACAGTGTCTTCATCGACCATCGGCTCCTTTACATAGGCATGTAGCAAATCATATGTCGCTTGTAACGACGTCTCATGCGTACGTTCGTACGAATGACTCGATTCGATTCCCGGACCGAACAATCCGTGCCGGACGTCGTGGCCCGCACTTACTGCTGCCGAGGCATCCGAGCTATAGAACGGATAGATATCAACTTTATATGGAATGCTATTACGTTGTGCTAAGCGTGTTAACTGGTGGCGTAAAGCTAAGTCATACGGACCAGAACCATCTTTGGCACAAATGGAGACTGTGAATTCATCGGAGTGTTGCCCCTCTCCTAGTGCTCCCATGTCGACCGCGATGTATTCTGCGACTTCTTCCGTGAATCCAGCATTTCCACCGAATCCGACTTCTTCGTAATTTGAAATCAGGATCTGGACCGTGTGTGGTAGTTCGATTGTTTTCCATTCCTTGATCAATTCAAGCAACAAAGCAACAGATGCTTTATCATCGAGATGGCGCGACTTCACGAATCCTGTTTCCGTATAGAGGAATCGCGGATCAAACGTTACGATGTCTCCTACTTCAATCCCCGCGACGCGCGTCTCTTCTGCTGTCGTCGAACGGATATCGAGCCGTACTTCGATATTATCAGCGGATCGTTCCGTTTTGTTCGTCTCGCGCGACGTATGAACACTCGAATGGTGGAACACGATCGTACCTGAAATCGTTTGACCGTCCATCTTGTGAATGAGACAGTTCTCACCTTCGATCGCTGTCCAAGCATATCCCCCCAGTTGTGATAAACGAAGTCGTCCTGTTGGTAAAATTTCTTTCACCATCGCTCCTAGTGTGTCGACGTGTGCCGTCAGTAACCGCGTGCGCGTTGAAGCACCAGGTAGTGTCGCTAAAATCGCTCCTTTTTCAAGCTTTCGATACGTGATCCCTTCTGCTACCAATCGCTTTTCTACATATGTAATAGCTTCTTTTGTCGAACCTGTTGGACTCGGAATCGAGACAAGCTCTTCAATCGTACGTATGACTTCTTTCATGTTCATTCGCTCCCTTTCAATCGGACTACGACGTGACATCCGCTTTGTTCTCATGATAACAAATATTCATTCTTTGCCGATACTGATATCCTACGGATACCATGCGAAAAAGCTGTAGCGCTTTTTTGCTACAGCTTCTTTCCACACCATCTCAAGAACTTAGACGTACTTCTTCATCCAAATATCATCACGATATGTGCCGTCTTCTAATTTTACGGAATCTGGATCTTCGGCATATACTTCAAAACCGAGCGACTCATAAAGATTTTGTGCGGCTTCGTTCCCTGATAAAACGGCAAGAATGACTTGCTCGACGTCCGGTAACTTCTTCGCTTCCTCGATTAAGGCTTCCATCAGAGCGCGACCAGTACCCCCACGATATTCAGGTGATACGTATACTCCGGAAATCATCGCTTTATGCGATTCACGTGACAATTCATATGGTTTGACCTGACCAAACCCAAACAATGTATCACCGTCGAACATACCAAGCCAAACCTCATCGGAGTCGGGTTCTCCCTCAAGTCCTTCTTGTACTTCGCGGAGCGGGGTTTGCTGTTCATCATCAAACGAATGACCGAATGCATCTGGATGATTTTTTAATCCCTCAAGGCGTAGATTCCAGTATTGTTCTGCATCCTCTTTAGTTAGTTTTCGAAAAGTATACATGACTGTCGGTTCTCTCCTTTTTGGGTATCATGACGTACAAAAAATGACGTAAAAACGCTTCTATCTCTTACTTAACCCTTTTCTAGTAAAATAAAACCTAGATTTTTCTCTTTTTACTACCGGACGAATAGATGTAATTATTAACGTGTTTGTTCTCCACATCAAAAAAACTCAAGTGTGGACAATATGAAGCAGGTCCGACACTTGAGTTTTTTGCTACTTTATTTCGTAACACCTTCATCATGATTCGTACGATTATCCTTGTAAGACGGGTTCAAGCGTCTGACGCAATACATCAGCAGAATGATGGAATTTCTTCAACTCTTCATCCGTCAATGAGACTTCAATGATTTCACGCACACCTTGACGATTGATGATGGCAGGAACTCCAATATGGATACCGGAAATTCCATACTGACCATCGACATGCGCACCGACCGTCAACAGACAGTTCTCATTTCCGAGGATGGCACGAACGATACGAACGAGCCCAAGCCCAATCGCATAATAGGTTGCCCCTTTGCGCTCGATAATATGATAAGCAGCATCTCGGACGTTGATGTAGATTTGATCAAGATCTGCTTGAGAATAACGATCGTCTTCAGCAAGTAGTTCATCAATCGTTTTTCCATAAATGCGGCTGTTACTCCAGGCAGCGAATTCCGTATCACCATGTTCGCCAAGAATATAGGCATGGGCATTTCGGGAATCAATGTGAAAGTATTCTCCGAGCATTTGACGCAGGCGCGCTGTATCAAGCACCGTTCCTGATCCAAATACGCGGGATTTCGGAAGACCAGAATATTTCCAGGCAAGATGCGCCATGATATCAACCGGATTAGAAGCCACGACGATGATACCATCAAAACCGGAATCCATGATTTGACGAATCATTTCTTTCATGATCAACGCATTCTTTGCAACGAGATCGAGTCTTGTCTCACCTGGTTTTTGTGGAGCGCCTGCCGTGATGACGACGACTTCCGCTTCGCGGCAGTCCGCGTAGTCTCCAGCCCATATTCGCATCGGTGAAGAGCTAAATGGTGTTCCGTGGTTTAAGTCCATTGCCTCGCCCTCTGCTTTGGCTTTGTTGACATCAATGATGACAAGTTCTTCACAAAGTCCAGCTGTTGACATCTGATAGGCAAAGCTTGAACCGACTGCACCAGCTCCAATGAGGGCTACTCGTGTCACTTTCGCATGTAATTCCATATCGTTATGTCCACCCTTCCATTCGTCCTAAGAGTTTGTTAACTATCTCACAAGTAAATTGTAACATCTTTCACATTATTTGTATCATGTGAAATTAATCACATTTGTCCATTTTGTGTCATTGATATCCTAACATAAGGAATTACATGCTCACATACTTTCCAGTTACCAAAATCGAACGATGATAAACCCGATTCCGCTTGCCAAACCACTCGTTAAGACATTGACAGCATCATTCCCTAAAAATCGAATGCCTGAAACGTAAGCTGTCGGTTGACCATGGTGCTCTCGCTTTTCCGTGTATTCCCCACAAACCGTACATCGATAAACGCGTTGCCCTACCGCTCCAAATAGTGTATCCAGTAGGCTCCCGAGTACACCGATGCTTGTTACGAGTAAGACGTGTCTTAAAGAAAGAGAAAATATCCAATGCGCTGCTACAGCGATGAACGCAGCTCCTGCGATCGTACCGATCGTTCCAATCAGCGACATCGCTCCACTCGTTCCTGCTGGTACCCGTCGTAACGTTTTGAGAGACCACGGATCACGTCTTGAGAGCGGTCCGATTTCAGATGCCCACGTATCAGCATTCGATGCTGCGATGACGAATAGAAATAACAAGAGATACGCAAAATCCATCGTCATGGCATACGCTAAGGCAGCAACGAACGCTACCCCTCCATTCGCAAGGACTTGCCATCCGTCACGCGCGCCGTCTTTCTCAACGATGGAGTCGACCGATTGTTTTCTAGATCGTCCGACCTTCGATAACAGACTCGAGCTACCAAAGAAGAGTAAGAGTACTACTAATCCTTGCCAACCGAATCCGAATGAGACACCACTACCGACAAGCAGGGTCATGATAGCACCACTTGTCGTCAATAAACGAAAAGATCGTCCGGTCCAAGCAAGCAATAGACAAAACAAAATGGTCGCGCTCAACATCGGATGACCTCTAATTCAGTGACGATCAAGTCAACGGGGATATCAAAGGCTTCCACTTCGAAATCTGGAAGAAGTTGTTCAGAAAAGGCAATCGATACTTTACATCCTGTATATGGCACGAGTGCACGATCGTAATAGCCTCCTCCCCATCCTAAACGATAGCCGTCCCGACGATAGGCGCGACCCGGAACGAGGCAAAGCTCTGCTTGATCAAGTGAGGCGCGACGTGCTGAAGCGATCGGTTCAGCAATCCCCATCTGATTTGCTTGCAGTTGATCTTCTGGTCCATGTTCATAAAAGACCATCTCGTCTCCGACTACTTTTGGTATCAAGACCGTCTTGCCCTCTTGCCACGCTTGTTCAATCAGCATTCTTGTATCACATTCATTTCGAAAAGCTAACGTGATCGCGACACAGGTCGCTTGTTGCCATTCAGGTAGTAACAAGACATGTTCGTGAATCAATCGTTCCTTTTCCGCACGGTTCTCCATCACATCTAGTCGTTCTTTGATCAGACGGCGTACTTCTTGTTTGTTCATAGTTGTCTTCCTTTCCACAAAAAAAGCCATCACACGAAGTGACGGCTTCCATCTCAATTATTTCACTTCACGGTGAAGTGTGTGCTTACGGAGACGTGGGTTGTATTTCTTCAACTCAAGACGCTCTGGGTTGTTACGCTTGTTCTTTTTAGTGATATAAGTACGGTCACCAGTTTCAGTGCAAGCTAATGTGATTTTAACGCGCATGGGATTCCCTCCTATCTAGCTCTCGATGTATCAAGTGATTTTGCTTTACATAAGGTTAAGCATACTCAAGTATCGTACCAAGAAAGGAAAGGAATTGCAACTGTTCATCCGTTCTTTTTCGGATTCGTCACGTGTTGATATGGTTTTTCAAGGTTCTCTTCAAAACGCAACGGCTTCTTTTCGACGTGATACTCTTGTTCCACCCCGTGACGTGACTCTTCTCGTTCTAGATAAACGATCGCTGATTGGCGCAACGCGTCTCCTTCAAGTCGTTTTAAAGCAACGACTAGACCGCCTGAACGATCAGGCGAACGCTCACTTTCGATATCGTAGACGTTACTGACGAGTGGTAACTCTTTGATCTTAGCGATGGCTTGGGCAGCTGATGCGGTCTCCATGTTGAAATTGTGGATGACTGCGAAATCAACGATCTTACTCAAGGCTTGCGCTTGACGTAAGAAGGCTAAGTTTAGAGCCGCCAATTGGTTATAAGTTTGAACGAGCGGTAGACCCGTCACTTGCACTCCGTAAACATGAACGCCTTCTTCAAATCGATACGCCTCCTGATGTTCCGTGACGACATAGACATTCTCACCAGCAGCAGCGAGCCGTCGAGCGAGCTCCGAAGCTGGCCGATCTGACGCATCATATTGTCGGATGAACAATAAGATGGCGTCTGTATTCCAAGATTTCTCACGCTTCACTGCCACGTAGTAATCATGTGCCGTCAAGAAGACATCTGGTTCAATATCTGAATCTTGAAGGAAAGGATATTCGCGATATCGATCATCCAACCATTCCACCGTCAGCTCCTCAGCATCCAGTCGACGCTCGGTTTCTTCAAAACGTAAGATGTGCTCACGGAAACGGTTCGCAGCGTATTGCGCTGTCGTCTGTCCATCGAGGATGAACGGCCAGTCGCTCGAGACAGCGAGGAGGTATTCTCGAATGAGTTGACGCTTCGCTTTGACAGTCAACGCATCTTGATGACGATTTCGGGCTACGACACCTGCTAGTCTCTTTTCAAGCTGATGGAGATGACGAATCATCCAGTCATTCCGTTCATTGATCCAGACTTCCGCATAGCCTTTTCGTCCCCACGTTCCCATCGCGACATGTGCCGTGTCGATGTCTTGGAAGTGACGTTCGAGGAAGATCGCTGGTGAAATCGACTCAATTCCTTGGTCTTCTAAACGTTCCATCGCTTTACCGAGGAAGTCGGGACCTTCAAACCACCAGTGACCGAATAATTCGGCATCAAATGGTGCTGTGACAAGGAACGGTGGGAAGTCTTGTCCTTGATGCGCATCTAAATGTTCACCGAGTGCTTGTGCGAAGTCTGCTGCGTGCTCACTTGTCCGTTGCCATGCCCAATCACGGACGTAATAGTCTTTTTGATCCGTTTCTCCTGTTACACGATGCAATTTCAACCCTGTATCATAACGTAAGCCTTCCGGGTGCATGAACTCAGCGATTTGATCCCACTCTCGATCGTACGCAAGGTCACGATAAAACTCGCGGTAATCCGGATGACCCGGGTATCCGATGACAGAGCTCCAAATCTTCCCGGAAATGATTTGATCACGCGGGAAGAGTGCCACACCGTGTGGCGAATAAACAGGTGCTCCGATTCCGTGTTGCGGTGACGGATCCGCGTTTAAAATTGAATGTTCGTCGACAAATGTATAACGAATGCCCTCTTCGTACAAAATACGGTCAAGTCCTGGCGTATACGCACATTCTGGCATCCAAAGACCTGACGGACGGAATCCGTAATGACGTTCGAAACAGTTCAATCCCGTTTGAATTTCAGAACGTGCCGCTTGTTCAGACAACATGTGCGGACTGAAACCGTGTGTCGCCGTACACGTAATCAAATCGAGATACCCTTGCTCCTTGTAATGACGGAATGCCCGGTTCAAATCCTTTTCCCAGTGAAGGAACGTATTTAATAAATCTTGATAGCGGTCTTGATAGAATAGAAGCGCATCTCGTTCCTTTTGATCGAGCTCTCGCTCTAGTTCTTGATTGATCAATCGTAACGTATCCTCGATATGTTCAATATAACGCTCTTGAATCAATGGGTCGGCAAGCATCTCGATGACGGGCGGTGAAATGCTGACCGTCCAACCGAGCGGACGTGACAAACGATCGACTTCCCAAAGCAACGGGATGTAAGTTTCTGAAATCGCTTCGTACATCCATCGTTCTTCTAGGCGATGCGCCTCTTCGTGACGGATATATGGTAAATGTGCATGTAAGACGAGTGAAAAATATCCTTTTCGCATAGCTTCTCTTCCTTTCCCTCTCTCTAATTCCATTACCGGACGCGATCGAAATAGGAATACGGACGTAATACTTCGACCCATTCCGGTTGTTCGACCTCTCCGTATTGCCAATGTTGCACGACTTCCGCGAACCGTCCGTCCGTGACTGGTTCATCACGTGGCGTTTCGACTGGTTTTGAACGCAGTACTGGAACAAAGTCCCCGTCAATCGTTTGAATGCCCCATTCAATGATGTATGTAGTATTCGGGGTTACCGGTCGTACGAACCAAGCGTTCGTCATCTCCGGTAGTTCAAACTGATACGTTCGGTTCGCTTGTCCTTGTTCGTATTCAACAAGCGTGACATCAATGATGCGTAATTCTTTACGGAACGAATCAAACGTCGTGTGATAGTGTGTCTCTAGCAACTGTTTCGACAGTTCAGATAATTCCCAGTAGACGTATAACGCTGTCGGTGACTGAACGATGGCGTGGAGGATGTCATCCTCGTAATGTGTCGCCATTCCAAACGCGTCGCGTTCTAGCGAAGGTACCAAGTGCACAGACGGTACGACGTCTAAAACCGGTGCAGTCGACTTTTTCGTCTGCTTAACCGTTTTTGATTTTACTTTCGGCGCTGCTGCAGAAGGTTGTTCTGTTAACGATTTACGATATTTAGTCCAAGCATATTTGATTTTCCCTTCAGTCGTATCCAATTGAGCTGCGATTTGTTTTGTTGTCAGCCCTTGTTCTTTCATTTTAATGATTTGCTCAAGCATTCCCAATCACCTCTCTGTCATTATTCACTTCTTTCCTATTCTACAAACGTGTTTCGAATCCCTTTACAAAAAAAGTAGGCAGAGGAAATTCCTCCTGCCTACTTGATTCATCCGTTTAAATCATAATGTTTTCCTTTTTCGAGATAAATCAGATGCTCCCCGACGTTCGTCAAGTGATCACCCATCCGCTCGATGTAGCGACAAATATTCGTGAATTGCATGACTTCATCGACGACGATCGGCTGAAGCGACATATGACGCATGTACTGGCGAAGTGCCTTATATGTCGTCTCATCAATGACGTTATCGAGATCAGACAAGGCTTTTGCTTTCTCGACATCTCCGTCACGATAGGCGACGATTGCAGTTTCCGTCATATCCAGTAATGTCTCGAATGCTTCCTTCAACAAAGAGATATCGATGACATACGGGAACGTTTCGACACGAAGAACCGCTTTTGAGATATTCCCCGCATAATCGGCAATCCGTTCGAGATCCGACGAAATTTTCATCGCGGTGATGATGCGTCTTAAATCTGTTGCAACGGGTTGTTGCTTCGCGATTAATAGGATCGCATCATCGTTGATTTCAAGCTCAAGATCATCGAGTTCATTATCGTTTTCGATGACACTACGCGCGATGTCTTGATCATATTTTTCGAGTGCTTCTGCCGTCGTTGCGATCTGTTGCATCGTCTTACGAGCCAGTAAAAAAACCTTTTGATCGAGTATTGCAAGATTTTCTCCAAAAATCGTACGGTTCGCTGCCATTCGTCTCGTCTCCCCTTCTTATCCGAATCGTCCTGAAATGTAATCTTCCGTCCGCTTGTCACTCGGATTGCCAAAGATCCGGTCTGTTTGATCGAACTCGACGACTTCACCATTCAAGAAGAACGCTGTTTTATCCGAAACACGTGCCGCCTGTTGCATGTTGTGTGTCACGATGATGATCGAGTAGTCTGATTTTAACTCTTGGACGAGTTCTTCTACTTTTAATGTAGAAATCGGGTCAAGTGCCGATGTCGGCTCATCCATCAAGATGACATCTGGCTCGATTGCAAGGCAACGCGCGATACAAAGACGTTGTTGCTGACCACCAGAAAGACCATAAGCATTTTCGTTCAAACGATCTTTGACTTCATCCCAGATCGCCGCACGGCGTAAACTGCGTTCGACGATCTCGTCGAGGATTTTTTTGTTTTTGACACCGTGGACACGGGGACCATAAGCGATGTTGTCATAAATTGATTTTGGGAATGGATTCGGTTGTTGGAAGACCATTCCGACCGATGTCCGTAATTCTTCGACACCGTATTCTTTATCAAAGATATTGCGTCCGTGATACTCGATTGCACCATTCGTCCGTACGATCGGAACGAGTTCGACCATTCGATTCAATGTTTTGATGAATGTCGATTTCCCGCATCCAGACGGTCCAATGATTGCCGTGACTTCATTTTTCTTAATGTCGAGATTAACATCTTTCAGCGCATGATCGTCACCGTACCATAAGTTTAAGTCTTTGACGTTATAGACGCTCTCACGTGCTGCTACTGGTTGATTCATACGCTCTGTCCCTTCTGTAACGACTGATTTCGTATTCAGCTTCGTATCCATCATCTGTCTTCCTCCTTAAAAGAAATCCCTTCTATCTATCTCGTTCGATTAGTAGCGTTTTGAGAATCGGTTCCGAATCCAGATTGCAAGTGAATTCATCGTCAAGAGGATGACCATTAAGACGATGATTCCTGCCGCTGCAAGTCCTTGGAAGTCCGCTTGTGGACGACTTGTCCAGTTGTAGATTTGAATCGGTAATGCTGTGAATTCTGAGAAAATGCTTTCAGGCGCACGAGCAATGAAAATCGCAGCTCCGACCATGATGAGTGGTGCTGTCTCACCAATTGCTCGAGATACAGCCAAGATGATCCCAGTAATGACACCCGGAAGTGACGCCGGAAGAACGACTTTGAACGTCGTTTGCCATTTCGAAGCACCGAGTGCAAGTGATGCATGACGCATCGCTTGTGGAACGGCACGGATTGCCTCTTGAGACGAGACGATGACGACCGGAAGACTCATCAACGCTAGTGTCAATGCTCCTGCAATCAATGTTGAACCGAAGCCCATGTTACGTACGAAGAACGTCAAACCAAGTAAACCGAAGACGATTGACGGAACACCAGCAAGGTTTGAGATGTTGACTTCGATGAATGAAGTCATCCGACTCTTCTTCGCATATTCTTCTAGATAAATCGCTGCCCCGACACCAATGATGAAAATCATCGGGATGATCAAGAGCATTAAGAAGATCGATCCCATTAACGCCGGATAAATCCCGGCACGTTCCGAACGACGTGATGGTGCATTTTGTAGAAACTCAAGTGATAACCATGACGCACCGTCACGGATGACGCCGAACAGGAGAATACCTAAGACGACGAGACCAAAGAACAGTCCAGCAAGGAAAATGACTTTTGTGACGTTGTTGACGACGAGTCGCTGGCTAATGGATTTCTTCACCGCGACCGGATCAATGAATTTCTTTGAGACAGGTTGCTTTTCTGGTAAGGCCATCTTAGTACTCCTCTCTGAAGCGGCGTGTGATCCAGTTCGCAAGTAAGTTCATCACTAATGTGAAGACGAACAAGAGTGTACCAACCGCATAGATACTGTAATATTCGACAGTTCCAAATCCAGCATCACCTAAGGCGACCTGAACGATATACGCTGTCATCGTTTGGACTGGCTCGAGTGGATCGATAGCAGCTGTCGGATTCGAACCACCAGCGATCGTTACGATCATCGTCTCACCGATTGCACGTGACATACCGAGTACGATCGATGCAATGATACCTGATAATGCAGCTGGAACGACGACTTTCAATGCAACTTCAAGACGTGTCGAACCGAGTGCAAGCGCACCATCGCGAATTTTTTTCGGAACGGAGCTCATCGCATCCTCAGAAATCGAAGCAATCATTGGAATGATCATGATCCCGACGACGATCCCCGGACTGAGCGCATTATAAATTTGAATACCTGGAATCAATTTTACGAGTAGTGGTGTAACGAACGTCAATGCGAAGAATCCGAAGACGATCGTTGGAACACCTGCTAACACTTCAAGAATTGGTTTTAAGATACGGCGTGCGCGGTCTGACGCGTACTCACTTAAATAAATCGCTGATGTGAGACCGATCGGCACGGCAACTAGCATCGCAATCACGGTAATCTCAAGCGTACCGACGACAAGTGGCCAAATTCCATACTCTGGTTGTGAGTTGAGTGGATACCAGCTCGTACTGCCGAAGAATTCCTTGAACGGAACGACTTCGAAGAAGTGTTCTGTTTCAATGACTAACGTGAGAATGATGCCGATGGTCGTAACGACCGAGACAAACGCACAAAGGAATAACACGATCGGCATGACGCGTTCCATGACGTTTTTCATACTATATTTTTGCTGTCGGTTCTGTTGAATCAGCTCGCGAACCGATTTATTTTGTGTTGAACTCATCCTTCTTCACTCCCTACTCCTTCTTGACATGAGAACGGGACCCAACCGGTACAGACTTCCCCGGTTGGGCCATCCTCATGACTCGATGATTTATTTCATTGCATCTTCAATTGCTTTTGCGTTTTCATCGTAACGATCTTGCGGCATTTTGATGTATCCAACTTCTTCAGCAAGATCACCAGCGTTTTCGTTCGTGAACTGAACGAAATCAGCGACTTGTTTTTTGTCTTTCATCGATTTGTTATTGATGTACGTGTAGATTTCACGTGACAGTGGATAAGAAAGATCTTTGATCGTTTCTGGTGTTGGATCAACTGCATCTTTGCCTTCAGCAGAAAGTGGTACTTCCTTCAACTTATCTTTATTCTCTGCGTAGTACGCGTATCCGAAGTATCCGATTGCGCCTTTCGTTCCTTCAACACCTTTGACGAGAACGTTATCGTCTTCTGATAATTGAACATCTTTACGCATATCTTTTTTCTCAAGTACTTCCTCAGAGAAGAAGTCGAATGTTCCTGAGTCTTTACCTGGGCTGAAGAATTTCAATGGTTCAGCCGGATAAGAAGAATCGACATCTTTCCAAGTCTTGATGTTCGGATCGAGCCAGATTTTCTCGAGTTGCTCCATTGAGAGTTCTTTTACCCATGTATTTTCTTTGCTGACTGCGACAGTCAAACCGTCATATGCGAGTGCCATTTTTGTGAATTCAATATTGTTCTTTTTCGCTTCAGCTGCTTCTTCTTCTTTAATTTCACGCGACGCGTTTGAAAGATCTGTTTCCCCAACGACGAAGCGTTTGAATCCGCCACCTGTACCAGAGACACCGACTGTGACATCTACGTCAGGTTGTTCCATCGAATATTCTTCACCGACAGCTTCCATGATCGGGAAGACAGTAGAAGAACCGTCGATTGCGATTTTTCCTTTTAAATCAGATGAACTAGCAGAACCGCCTTTATCGTTACCACATGCTGCCCCCACTACTGCGATCGATGCTACCGTTGTGATGAGTGCTGTTTTTTTCATCCAAGACATGATTAATTTTCCTCCTCGAAAGTATGTCGCTGACGATGCTACGACTTTTTATCCGTTTTCCTTACAAGACTTATACTACGGATGAACTATTAAAACGAAATGAATCCAACGTAAAAGAATTGTAAAGGCGTGTTTTTTAGTGTTTACAATTCGAAATCCATTAGAAAAAAAGGTCAATGCAAACAAAAAAACGAGAGTGATTGCTCACTCTCGTTTTCCATCTAGTTAATTTGGCTTAGTTTGCCACGGGATATCTTTGACATTAAAGTACGCTTTGACAAGATCGTGACCAATTTTTGAGTTGACGGTTTCTTGTTCCATATAAGGAAGGAACACGGCCCATGCCATCTCTGGATTATCATACGGTGCCCAGCCAACGAGGTTCGAGTTCAATGAACGAACCGGTTGACCACTTCCGTCACGTAAGGCGATTCCATCGTCACCATAGACACTAACCTGCGCTGTACCTGTTTTCGCAGCTGCATCAATACCGGTTTGTGCGATGATTTTTGCTGTACCACGCTCTCCTTTGACAACACGATGTAATCCTTCACGAACATGATCAATGTTATCTTGACTGACTTCAATTCGATTCAAATAATTCGTCTTGAAGCTATAATCAACTTGTTTTGTTCCTTTTTCAATCGAATTCGACGCGAGAACTTCTTTTAAGAAGTGCGGCTGAACACGATAACCACCGTTGGCAAGCGTTGAAATATACTGTGCGACTTGTAGCGGCGTAAAGGCATCATACTGTCCGATGACTCGGTCCATGAGTAAAGTGACGCGGTCAGGTGTTCCTTGAACACCCTTTGCTTCGTACGGTAAATCCACACCCGTTGTTACTCCAAGCCCGAACTGACTATAGTAATTCTGCATGATCGCAGCTGCTCCGTCTACACTCGCTCCGGCAATACCGTTACTTGGGTACTTCGCCATCCGCATCGCAATATTAAACATATAAACGTTTGATGAACGCTCAAGTGCCGTTAAATCCGTGATTGCTCCCATGTTGACGTACGATGCTTTTTTCGTACCCCCGATTGTAATCGGAGCATCATTGATGACTTCGTTTTGACGGATGACACCCTCTTCGAGTCCCATCGCAACTGTTGCACCTTTGATCGTCGAACCAATCTGAAGGGATGTCAACACGTTATTGATTGCGACATCCGAAAACTTACCGGTTGCTGGATCCAACTTTTGACCAGACATCGCAAGAATCTCACCTGTCTGTGGATTCATGACGACGGCGTAACCTTCTTTTAGATAACGACTCCCCATGCCACGTCCCATTTTAATGGCTTGTTGCATGATTTGGTCGACTTGTTTGTTGTATTCCGCATCCACGGTCAGAACGAGATCTTTACCGGACTCGCCTTCCTCACGTTTTGGATCACCGACCGGCTCTCCATTGAACGTCTCATACACATCGTATGCCGGTTTCCCACGCAGTAGATCTTCATACTGTTGTTCAAGGAATGATGTTCCGACACGGTCATTCAAGCTGTAGCCTTTTGCTTTGAACTCCGCTTGTTGTTCTGCTGGAATCTTCGAGTACTTCCCAAAGATGTTTCGAAGTGTTCCTTCATATGGATAAGAACGCTCATAGAACGGTTCCACCGATACACCTTTTAAATCTTCTAGATTTTCATCGATGATCGCCATCTCTTTTGCAGAAGCACCGAGTTTGACGAGTTGTGGATCAAGCGCATATCCGACTTCCATGTTGTGTTTGATCGCAATGACTTCCATCGTTTGATCGTCATAATCGATATCGTCTTTCGTAATCGCATCTAATCGGATTTGATCCTGTTCTGCGATTGATAGTTTACTTTGTGCTTCTGCTGAAGGATATTTCTGTTTGACGGCTTCTTGATAACGACGATCAGACTCTTTCGTGTTTGTCGCGATCCAGAAGTCCTTAATATCACGTTCTGTGACTTTCCAATCTTTTTTAGGCAAATCAATGATTGCCGCAAGGCGCTGTGCAATCTCAATGCGTTCATCGACTTTCGTCGTTTGTGCTCGACGGTAGACGATGGAGTATTTAGAAATCGTATCAACCAAAAGACGACCATCCCGGTCATAAATCTTTCCGCGTGGCACTTCATATTTTGATGCGATCATTTCTGTTTTTTGAACTTCCCGCGAAATTTTCTCACCATTGACGATTTGCACGACTCCTAAACGGAAAATCAAAATCGCAAACAATAAAAAAACGACGAAGAACATTAAATTCAGACGAAGCGGCAGATGATTACGCCGTCTTCCTCGTACGGTGATTCGTTTAGCCATGGCGTACTCCCCTATCGTTCAAAAGTCATCTTGTTTCATTATATAGAAGGAAACTTTCCATAACAACCTATCCCATCATTTTCCGCATTAAAAAAAGCGTATCGTTCACAATTGAACGATACGCTCATTTTCACGTTACTTCGCGTCAGCGTAAAGCTTCGCTACGTGATCCCAATCAACGACGTTGAAGAACGCATTGATGTAATCAGGACGACGGTTTTGATAGTTGAGATAGTATGCATGTTCCCAAACATCAAGACCGAGGATTGGTGTTTTGCCTTCCATGACTGGTGTATCTTGGTTTGGTGTCGAAACGACCGCCAATTTCCCACCATCAACGATTAACCAAGCCCAACCTGAACCAAAACGAGTTGTTGCTGCTTTCGCGAACGCATCTTTGAATGCATCAAATGATCCGAATGATTCATCGATTGCTGTCGCGAGTTCCCCTGTTGGAGCAGCTCCATCGTTCTTCTTCAGCAGTTTCCAGAAGAATGAGTGGTTCCAGTGACCGCCACCGTTGTTACGGACTGCAGTTTGAATGTTTGCTGGGAGAGCATCCAAGTTTTGAAGAAGTTCTTCAAGTGACTTTCCTTCATGTTCTGTACCCTCAAGCGCCGCATTCACGTTCGTGACATACGTGTTGTGGTGTTTCGTGTGGTGAATCTCCATCGTACGAGCATCGATATGTGGCTCAAGCGCATCATAAGCGTAGCCGAGTTCTGGTAATTCAAATTTTGACATGTTCATGTCCCCCTTTGTGCTATTTTCGAAAACTTCAATACCCTTTAAGACTAGCAAAAGAACCTGTGTTGACGCAAGTCAAGACCCTCGGATTTACTCGACTTCTCGTGGAGCAAAAACAGAGACACCTCCACCTGGAACTGGGAAGACACCGAATCCTTCATCGTCGATCACAACTGGGTGATCTTGGTGGTTCGTATAATCGAACCACTCTTGTCCCGCGCGCTCTTCACCAACGAACATGCGCTTCTCGCACATGTCAGCATTCGACAATAAGACAGCACAGCCAGAGTTCTCGATTTCTTCTACGCCTCGACGAACCCAACCGACGCAATGCGGATCATCGAGATAATCTTCTTGGTCACCATATGCTTTGTGATAACGTGCATACAGTAAAGCATCAATCATTTCTTTTTTACCCTCTACAGGATGAGGTCCTTGCACTCCATAATAGTCACCGTAGAAGACACATGGATAACCGTCTTTACGAAGTAAGATCGATGCATACGCATGCTGTTTGAACCAGTCATCTACCCATGATTCGAGTGATTCACCTGGTTGTGAATCATGATTATCGACGAACGTGACAGCATTCGTCGGGTGTGATTCGACGAGCGTATCTGTAAACAACGTTGTTAAATCAAACTCTTGTCCCTGGTTCGAAGCTTCATGGAATTTATAATGAAGGGGAACGTCGAACAAATCGATCGTGTAATCAACGCTATCAAGGAAATGACGGCAATCATCGAGATCTGATTTCCAGAACTCCCCGACCATATAGAAATCGCCATCATTTTTCTCGATCATCGATTTTGCAAATTCATGAACGAATTCATAATTGATATGTTTGATTGCGTCGAGTCGGAATCCTTGGCAGTCAATCGTCTCTTGGAACCAATGCCCCCAGCGGATCATCTCTTCACGTACTTCCGGATGGTTATAATCGATGTTCGCGAACATCAAATAATCATAGTTTCCGAATTCGTCATCGACTTGATCGTTCCAGTCTTTATTTTTACCGGATATCTTGAAGACACCGGTTTTTTCTTCACGAGCATCGAAATCCGTTCCATTAAAGAATTCATGTGTCCAGACAAAATCCGAATATTTTCCGTTTCGACCAGGGAACGTAAATTTCGTCCATGCTTCGATTTCGAATTCTTCTGAAATTTCTTTCGAACGGTCTTCTGGATGGACCTCAACGACATTGATTGTCTCAAGTTCATCGGCTGCTGCTTTATGGTTCATGACAACATCCGCATAAATGGCGATGTCATTCTCACGAGCGACTTGAATCGCTTCGACGAGTTCATCCTTTGTACCGTATTTCGTACGGACCGTTCCTTTTTGATCAAATTCGCCTAAATCATATACGTCATAAATTCCATATCCTGTATCTTCATCTGATTGACCTTTTGACGCCGGTGGAATCCACACGGACGTGATGCCGGCAGCACGTAATTCAGGCGCCCGCTCTTTCAAGCGTTGCCAGTGCTTCCCATCATTCTCTACATGCCACTCAAAAAACTGCATCATCGTATGGTTACGTTCCATCTCTCTTCGCTCTCCCTTAGTTACTATAGTATGAATATTATTACAATATCTTTACTATTCCCCGGAGGAACAAAAATAAACGCACCTCGTTTTTCAACGAGGTGCGTTCTACTGAATGGACCCTGCAGGGCTCGAACCTGCGACCGGACGGTTATGAGCCGTCAGCTCTAACCAGCTGAGCTAAGGGTCCTTAAGTAATAGTAGCGGCGGAGGGAGTCGAACCCACGACCTCACGGGTATGAACCGTACGCTCTAGCCAGCTGAGCTACACCGCCATGATGTATGTTGCTTTACTCTTACTAGATTACGAGATGTGGCGAAACTTGTCAATATGCTATTTCAAAAAAATAAACAGCTGATTTCATTTTTTGAAATCAGCTGACATAGACAAATCGTATTTCGCTTAGTTCGTTAATGCCGTCCGCTGTTCAAGGACGAGATCCGTGATGTTTACAGCATGATCGCCAATTCGTTCGAGGTTCGACAAGAGATCGACGAAGATCATCCCTGCTTGGCCCGTACATTCGCCAGCGTTAACACGAAGGACATGGTGTTTACGGAATGAACGTTCGAGTGCATCAAGTTTACCTTCGAGTTCTAGAACTTTGCGAGCTCGTGTAACATCGTCCTCTTCGACGGCGCGAACGGCACAGTCGACGATTTCTTGCGTCAAGGCATACATATCATCAAGCTCTTGTTTCGCTGATGATGTGAACTGAATCCGGTTGACGATTTGGAAATCGACCAATTCGACGATGTTTTCGACGTGGTCACCAATTCGTTCAAAGTCATTGACGGCATGCATCAGTAACGAGTGTTCATTTGATTCACGCTCTGATAAATCATGTGCCGCTACTTTAACGAGATAACTTGTGACTTCTGTATTTAAATGATTAATCGCATATTCGATCTGTTCTGATTCTGATACATCCTTTTTATCATGCGATTGCGTGTAACGGTGTGCTTTTGCAAGCGCATCTTTTGAGAATTCACCCATTCGTAACACTTCAAGCTTCGCTTGGTTTAATGCGAGTGCCGAAGATTGGTTCAAGATATTTTGATCGAGATGACGCGGTTTTGAATCAATCGTCGTATCCGTACCCGGTACGATTTTTTGTACAAGCCATGCGATTTGCGCAATGAACCAACATTGAATCAACGTATTGACGACGTTGAATGTTCCGTGTGCAAAGGCGATTTGCATTTTCGGACCTAATTCAAGCGTGCCTGTGATCCATGTGATGAAGCTTGAGAAGATTGGTAATGCAATCAGGAACAATACTGTTCCGATGATATTGAAGATGACGTGTGCTGCTGCTGTTCGTTTAGCTGCAATCGACGCACCAAGTGCTGCGAGTACTGCTGTGATCGTCGTTCCGATGTTATCACCGAACAAGACCGGAAGAGCTGCTTTGATATCGATCATGCCACCAGCGTACAACTCTTGTAAGATACCGATCGTTGCTGACGACGACTGAACAAGAACAGTAAAGATTGTTCCGACGAAGACACCCAGCAATGGGTTATCCGACATCGATACCGTCAACTCACGGAACCAGACGCTTGATTCAAGCGGAGCCATTCCGTCGCCCATCAAAGTGAGACCATAGAACAATGCACCAAAGCCAAAGAAAATCTGTCCGATGTATTGAACCCGTTCTTTATTGAAGAAGAAGATCAAGAAAGCACCAATTGCGATTGCTGGAAGCGCAGCTTCCTTGACGTTAAAGCCGATGATGAAAGCCGTAATCGTTGTTCCGATGTTAGCCCCCATGACGACTCCGATCGCCTGTCGTAAATTCATCAGACCTGCACTAACGAGTCCGACAACGATGACGGTCGTCCCTGACGACGACTGTATCAAAATCGTGACGACGATACCTGCTAGGATACCTAACAATGGATTTGTCGTATATTTATCAAGGATATAACGTAATCGGTCTCCTGCTGTTTTTTGGAGCCCATCTCCCATATACTTAATACCGAATAGGAAAATCCCGAGTCCACCGATGAAGGTGAAAATCATTTCCTGCAAATCATAGTTCATCTTGCCAGCTCCTTTATTTCATGTGGATTGATGTGTTTGTAAAGTTTATTTTCTCAACTTCCCCATTATGTAAAGGTCCGGTGAACTTGTAAATAGTTTTTGCGACATCCGTTTGTTAAGGTTTTATTAATCTGTACCATTACACATAAACCCTTTATTACCAATCAAAATTAAACAATTAAAACCTGTTTTAAAACAGTAGAAAGAGTGATTCACTTGTCATTTTTACGTCAACTGATTAATTACTTACAAACTTCCTTAATTCCAAATCGTCTGTTTTTACGTCTTCGTTTGGCAGATGTTTCCCTTTATTTTTGTGGATTAGCTTGGATTTCGCTTTGGACGACGATCATTGATTCCTTCTTTTTACAAAAAAGCATCCCGATCGTTGCTTGGTTCATCCTTCATTTCATCTTTATCGCAATTGCTGTATTACTTTACGTGTTGTTCATGGCGTATCTAACGAAGGGATTCGTTCGATTGTTACTTCCCCGTCCGTGGGCATATCGCCAAACGTTTCCTTATACGGTTGCAACGAATCTCTGGTCCTTCCCACTTGGTATGCTTCTATACCAACTCGATTATCCTCGCTTCGGAATCGGGGTGCTCGTAATTGGACACTTCGTCTACACATTAGTGCCATTATGGATTGCCCGTTCCTCAAAGCCACGCGCTTCACGTAAACCCCAATGAGTATTAAAATCAGGCGTCCGACGGATTGACGGACGCCCTTCTTTCATTAAACAATTGTAAATGTTCAATTTTCGTTCTTGTTTCTCGATTTTTAGGGAATAGTTCGATATGATAGAAAAGGTAAACATAAACAATATGGCGGTATGCCACAAAAGGAGATTTTCGATATGCCGAAAATGGTCCATCGCTCTAAGACTCGTCCCGTTCGTGTAGGGGACCTTGTCATTGGTGGAAATAATGAAGTCATCATCCAAAGTATGACGACAACTAAAACACACGACGTCGAAGCGACAGTCGCTGAAATCCTACGTCTTGAAGAAGCTGGTTGCCAAATCGTCCGCGTCGCTTGTCCGGAAGAACGTGATGCGCTCGCACTTGCAGAAATCAAAAGCCGAATCAACATTCCGCTTGTCGTAGACATCCACTTCAACTATAAACTTGCGCTTATGGCAATCGAAGCTGGCGTCGATAAAATCCGGATCAACCCGGGTAACATCGGTCGTCGCGAAAAGGTAGAAGCCGTCGTGACAGCAGCAAAAGCGAAAAACATCCCAATTCGTATTGGGGTAAACGCTGGTTCACTTGAAAAGCATATTCTTGAAAAATATGGCTATCCAACTGCTCGTGGTATGGTCGAAAGTGCTTTGCACCATATTAAGATCCTCGAAGACCTTGACTTCCATGACATCATCGTCTCGCTTAAAGCATCAGACGTACAGTTGGCGCTTGAAGCGTATCAACTCGCTTCTGAATCGTTCGACTACCCACTTCACGTCGGGATTACGGAATCCGGTCCACTTCGTTCTGGTTCATTAAAATCAGCAGCTGGACTTGGCGCGATTTTGTCACGCGGAATCGGAAACACAGTTCGTGTATCTCTCTCAGCGGACCCTGTCGAAGAAGTAAAGGTTGCAAAAGAAGTCTTGAAGTCATTCGGTCTCGCGGCGAACGCGGCGACATTGATCTCATGTCCTACATGTGGTCGGATCGAAATCGATTTGATGTCGATTGCCGCAGAAATCGAAGACTATATCGAAAACATCCAAGCGAACATCAAAGTCGCGGTTCTCGGATGTGCGGTCAACGGCCCTGGTGAAGCACGTGAAGCTGATATCGGTATCGCTGGTGCACGCAACGAAGGATTGTTGTTCCGTCACGGAGAAATCATCCGTAAAGTACCGGAAGCAACGATGGTCGAAGAATTGAAGAAAGAGATTGATGCGATCGTTCTCGAAAAACAGGCTGAAAAAGAAGCCGAAAAAGCGAACCACGCATAAGTTAAAGACTCCTCCCTCGCGAGGAGTCTTTTTTCGTATCTCGATTTCGACTATGTTATACTAAGTGAAGAAAAATTTTTAGAACGTGGGTGACTGTAAATGAAAATTGGAATCGACATCGATGGAACGATCACACATCCATCCTCTTGCTTCACTTACATGAATAAATATCTCGGAACGTCGATCGACTTCGACCAGGCGTCCGAGTATGAATTGCATACGTATACCAATATGAATCAAATCGAATTTTGGGACTACATGGTGAACTCTGGTCATGAGACCGGGATCTATCGTGAATCTATTCCTCAAGAACACGTCCGCCACCACTTATGGAATTTGCGGAAGCAATATGATCTCCATTACGTGACAGCACGATCGGAGCTCGTTCGTCCCGTAACAGAAGAGTGGATCAAACAACACGAACTTCCTCTTGATTCCTTGATCATGACGGGATCACACGACAAAGTACAAGTCGTCCGTGATTTATCACTCGATTTATTCATGGAAGACCGATTAGAGAATGCTGTGCAGATCGCAGAAGACACATCTATTCCTGTCATCTTGTTCGACGCACCTTATAACCGTAAAGCCGTACCGAATAATGTCATTCGTGTCGCTTCATGGAATGAGGCCGTTCAAGAGATTCAAAAATTTGCACCGATTCGTTAAAACAGCCGATTAGGCTGTTTTTTCCATTTTTATGTCATTACATGACTTGATATCGTACAATGACTATAGGATTGAAACTTTGATATAGGAAGGGCTTCATGATGCTTGCAACAGTGAATATCTTTTTTATGAATATTTGTATTATTTTTTTCGTTTCTACGTTCACCTTTTACTTACTTCGTGATCGTTTGCCAATTCAACCTGACTCTAAAATGTCTACTCGTCTCTATTTCGGACTGTCCAATGGTATAACTGGCATTCTACTTATGCATCATGCAATCGACTTGAATGGAGCATTGATTGATTTACGGTTATTACCTCTCGCTTTGTCTGCCTTGTTCGGTGGTAATATCAGTATTGCCGTAACAGGGCTGATGCTCTTGATTTATCGATTCGTGATTGATAGTGGAGATTCACTAAGCGCTCTGTTTAGTTCTGTCATCACACTACTTGGATTTCTAGTACTTTCTTTTATTTGTCGTCGATTCATCAAACGGCAAGGTTACTTCTTTTCTGCCATCGTCACGGTCGGTTCCCTACTCGTACTCTCGCGATTGATTATGAGTAACTCTCCAGCGGATGCCTGGGGAACGATTTATATTCCATATTTCATTTTAACGATTGGTGGAGCCTTTTTGTTTTATCGTTTGTCTTCACTTCTTCAGCAGCATTTTGTTCTTTATTCTTATCAATCCTACCTTGCTTCGACCGATCAATTGACGCGCCTCGCGAATCGCCATGTCATTTTAGAAAAAGTCACGGCGCTCGAAAAAAGTAAAGATTCTTGGGGCGTTATCTTGTTTGATTTGGATCACTTTAAGAATATAAACGATACACACGGTCATGCTGTCGGAGACGCTGTCTTGCGCCACTTTTCGATCTTATTGAACGAGCATTGTCCGGCACCGGTTACGGTCGGTCGATATGGTGGTGAAGAATTCATCGTCATCGTTCCAGACATTGAACTGCATCATCCTGTCGTCCTAGCTGAAACAATCGTAACAGCCGTTCAGCAAACAACATTCGTCATGCAAGATCATGCCGTATCCATTACGGTGTCTGCAGGTATTGCTTACGCTCATCAACAACCAACTGAAACAGTATTTAAGCAAGCGGATAGCGCTTTATACGAAGCCAAAGCGCAAGGACGAAATCAGTATCGCCTGTATCGATCGGAATGAATACTAAAAAGCCACTTCTCCTCCGAGCGATTCGGACTGAAGTGGCTTTTGTTGGTCAACGGACCGTTCCTTCATTTGTTTTTTGCAGGAGACATATGATTTCTTCAAGTGGTACCGGTTTAGCAAAGAAATAACCTTGGAATAGATGAATGCCGATTTCCTTGGCAATACGTACTTCTTCTCCTGTCTCTACGCCCTCAACGATACATTCGACATGCATCGATTGACTCAATTGGAAAATTGACTCGAGGATGGATTGTCGTTTCTCCGATTCGCCGATTTGTTCGATGAATTGCTTCGGAATCTTTAATTGACGTAATGGCAATAAGCGTTCTAGGACGTGATATGAGGCATGTCCGGTTCCGAAATCATCAAGCGAAACCGGGAAATCGAGCGTTTTGATACGCTTAAGCGCTCGATGAATCGACTGACTCTCAAAATCAAGCGACTGACTTTCTGTGATCTCGATCTTAATTTGTTGCGGCTTTAATGCATACTTGAGTAGTGTTCGTTCAATGAATGGCATGAATGCCTCACTCGTCAACTGGCGTGGTGATACGTTGACCGACAGCGTAAACTCATCCGGAACCAGACCAATTAATGCTTTACGCGTCTTACACCCTTCCTCAAAGATCCACTCTCCTAAACGAATGATCAAGTCACTTTTTTCAGCAATCGGAATGAACACGGATGGTCGATCAGCTCCCTGCAATGGGGTCTTCCATCGAACCAATGCCTCAAGACCAATGAATTGCTCTGATTGGACATCATACTGCAATTGATAGACGAGATGAAAATCCGTTTCAATATTAGCCTGCGCTAGCGATTGTGCTGCTTTGACTCGCAATTCTTGATCCTTACGCCAGGCTTGGTCAATGCACATCACACGTTCATTTTGTTGCGCGGCTTCTTGTAACGCAGTCAATAACTGCTGTACCCGACGCTTCCGATTGTCCGTTGCCCCTTCTCCATTATCGATGACGATGGATATGTTGACGTAGACATGATGCCCCTCGATTTCGTATGGTACGGAGATTGCTTGACTCAATTCTTCCATCGCTTCCTTACATGCCACCTCGTCCGGCTTTTCCATGACGATCAATAATGTTCCTGCTTCAATCCGAGCAAACGCTTGGTAAGGAGGTAGTTGTCTCTTGAGTCGCTCGATACAGGCACGTAGTACTTGTGACTGAATATCTTCTCCGAAATACCGCGCCAACTCATAGTAGTTTTCTAAATGAATTCCGACGAAAATGAGCTGTTGTTCGGGTCTTGGAAAATCAATTTCGTTTAACCCTTGGCGATTCAAGACACCTGTTTCCTCATCACGTCGCGCTGTATCGTGTAATTGTATCGCAAGGTCATTTAACCGATTTAAATTACGGATATGCAAGTGATTGATGACAAGCGCAATCGATACGCTAATCACAATCATGCCAATCCGTCCATAATGGTCCGTCGGATCAATTTCTACCGTCACGGTATCGGCATTCCACATGACATACAAACTAGTTGCGACAGCAACCATGATGGCGTACCACATCATGATGCGTTGATACGAGATTAAAGCGATCATCAAAAACAAAAAGCAACTTGCCCAAACGGTAACTGCCGCGTAAGGTAAAAAGCTAATCGATGTAATCGGAACGACGAGCAACATCAAGGACAATAAGTGCGTTTGCAAAACGATTCCCATCTTGCGACGGCTAATATAAAAAATAAATAGACCCATGACGATTAAAAATGAAATGATGACAGAACGACTCAAATACGCATTCTTAATTGTCTCTTCTGTCGTCGTATAAATGATCAAAGCTCCAACGAACATCATGAATAAGGCAAAATTCCCGATCCACCATTGTTGTTTCCGAACGATATCCTCCATGCTTTTCCCCCTCCTTTCTGTCAGATTTTCCGTATAAAGGTTTCGACATCGCTTGATGATACTCCTGTTAAATGGAATGTGTCAATTCCTTCCTAAAAAGAAAAGTCTTCCCTCATACGTATCGTGGAAGACTTTCTTTCAAATTGATGTTTTTATAGTTCGACTCTACCTAACTCCTCGATGACATCCGTTGCTAGCAAGCTACTCGGATGTAAGCGTCGTTCAACTTGCCGAGAAGCACGTGCATACCACTCTGCTCCTTGCGCTAATGTTCTTTCGATGTCGCCTGTTGGATGTTGTGCAAGAAGGCTGGTTAATATGCCAAACAGAGTATCCCCACTTCCTCCTTTGGCGAGACCACTTGATGCACCAGAGATGACGAATCCGCCTCCATCCGGTTTCGCGATTAAGATGACATGGGACTTCAAGACGACAGTCACTTGATGCAAGATGGCATAGTCAGTTGCCTGACCAAAAAGATCATCTTGAATACTTGCGACACTCTGGTTCGTCATCCGGGCGAATTCACCGATATGCGGTGTGACGATGATTGGTGCGGTTCGTTCTGGATAACTTTCTTTTACTAGAGCTGCAGCATCTAATACAACCGGCACATCACTCTCAAGTAGATGGTCCACCCATGTTTCGACTGCCTCTTGCGATAATCCAGGACCGATTCCAACTGCTGAGATGGAGGGGAGCATCTCCTGAATTGCTGGTAACGTCTGATCAATGACCATCGCTTCCGGCGCTTGGACGATGATTCCATGTTTCGCAAGTGCCGTCGTCGCAACTTGTAGTTTACCGACTCCTGTTCGTAAGGCTGCCCGTGTCGCGAGTTGGATGGAGCCCGGCATCGTCTCACTTCCACCAATCAATAGCGCCGTCCCGTACGTTCCTTTATGCCCGTATGGTTCCCGCTTGAATAAGGCGGTCACATCCTTAGGTGATACGCGCCATTCACCAAAAGTCGGTAATCCGATATCAATTGTTTCTGATTCGCCATAAAACGGGGCTGTTCGTGTTAAAAAGACAGATCGTTTCATTGCATGCAATTGGAATGTCACGTCTGCGCGAATCGCTGTCTCCTTAAATTCCGTTGCATGATCTGTCGGTACTCCGCTCGGAACATCTACTGCATAGATACGTGCCCCTTGTCGCTTTTGTTCCGATACGAATTCACACTGCGCTTCGAACACTTGATTCATCCGCTTTGGATCAAATCCCGTTCCATATAAGGCATCTAGAATGACATCATATTGACCACACGGTTGTTCGGTCACGAGTCCAAACGCTTCTGCATAATGGACATGAACGATAGATGTATCCGAACGATTCTCTCCAAATGGTGCATGTAGTGTGACATCAAATCCGTCGCGTATCAATTCGCGTCCAATGACATACCCATCCCCACCGTTATTGCCTGTCCCACATAAAATCAAGATTCGCTCCGTCTTCCTATGACGCTCTTTGATACGTGTTGCGATGTGACTTCCAGCTCGTTCCATCAGCACTTCAAGTGGCAGTCCGGATGTCCGTGCCCACTCATCGATTTGTCGCGCTTCTTGTGTATCATAAATCATCTTCTCATCACCTCTGTTCGACTATTCCCGTTTTGAACAGGACTAGTCTTTTAAAACGCAAAAAGAGGACGCCCGACCGGGCATCCTCTTTCATTTAAGATGTCATGCGTTGACAATTCGCACAGCGTCCATAAATTTCGAACTTATGATCCTCGACTTCAAAGCCAGTCTCTTGGACCGGAGAAACCCATTCCATCGGACAGACATTCAATGTTTCCGTCTTGCCGCAGATTCGGCATATCAAATGATGATGATGGTGTCCTGAAGCACAAGCTGCTCGGTATTTCATCTCACCGTCTAATTCCGTCACTTCTAATAAGTCGATTTCCGAAAAGTCATTCAAGTTTCGATAGATTGTATCATAACTTAACGAAGGATGAGACGTTCGAAGAGCTTCTGCTACTTCCCGCGCACTGACATAACGATTCACTTCAAACAGATACGATAGCAAATCGAGACGCTTCGGTGTCATTTTAAACCCGGAAGCCTTCATGCGTTCACGCGCTTGATCGATGTTCGTCTTCATGTGTTTTCCCTCCTATCCAAAAACGTTCCAACAGCATCACGATGATCAGCTCAAGTACCGCAAGCAAGACGATCATTCCGCCGGGTGCCAAATCGAACTGATAGGCCAGGATGAGCCCAAGTACTGTCGCAACTTCACCAAATATGATGGCTAAAAAGATCGTCGCCTTAAAACTTTTCGCAATTCGAAGTGCTGCCGCAACCGGTAACGTGATTAAGCTTGAGACAAGCAAAATCCCAACGATTCGCATACTGATCGCAATGACAAGCGCAACGACGATCATAAAGAGAATATGCACTAAGCGAAGGCGAATCCCGGAAACGCGCGCCTGCTCCTCGTCAAAGGAGAGGAACAACAATTCCTTATAAAAAGCAAAGACGAAGATGACGACGACGACCGTCACGATAAGAATCGTGTACACATCCGTCAAGGCGACAGCCGAGACCGTTCCAAACAAGAAGGAGACGAGATCCATTGAAAAGCCGTTCGCGAGACTGATAAATGTTGCTCCAAGCCCCATCCCTGTCGCCATGATGATTGGGATTGCGAGTTCTTGGAAATGCTTGTATTTCGCACGCAACCAATCGATCGTCAGTGCCGCGATGACCGCCGTCACGATTCCTAAATATAGTGGATTCAAGTCCGCTAATTGTGCGACCATTCCAGAAATCAAGAGACTGAGCGCAATTCCGGCAAGGGTGACGTGTGATAGTGCATCTGCGATTAGACTCATCCGCCGGACGACGACGAACGAACCGATCAATGGTGCCGTGAATCCGATCAGAATGGCAGCCACTAAAGCGTACTGTAAAAACTTTAACGTCATGAACGCTTCAATCATTGGACACTCTTCCCTTCATGAACGAGAACACGTCCCGGAACCGGATAGAGGGAGCGGATCGTCTGTTCATCTAGTTCCCAGTATTCCTTGATGCCACAGTTACACCCTAAACGTCCATCGACCAGATGAATCACATCCGTGACAAGTTTACTGACGAAGTGAATATCATGCGTGACAAGAACGAATGTCCGGCGCTTATCTCGACGAAGTTCTTCTAAGATCTCATAAAATTCTTTCACGTATCGCTGATCGACACCAACGGTTGGTTCATCCAAGATCATTAAATCAGGATCGTTGACGAGCGCACGTGCGATGAAAACACGTTGTTGTTGACCACCGGATAGGTCGCCGACTTTTGAATCGCGTCGCTCCCACATTCCGACCGTTTCGAGGGCCGTTCGTACTTTGTCTCGATCGTCGCGAGATAAGCGACGAAAGAGTCCTTTTTTGGCGTACAGTCCCATCTCAACGACTTCTGCGACAGTCACCGGAAAACCGGAGTTGAACGCTGCCGCTTTTTGCGAAACATAGCTAATCCGCCACCATTCATTGAATTGTGATTGGGATTGTCCAAATAAACGAATCGTTCCTTTCGGTTGCAATAACCCTAATATACATTTGATCAGCGTCGATTTTCCGGATCCATTTTCCCCGACAATGGCTAAAAATTGTCCTTGCTCGACCTGAAACGAGACTTGATTCAACACCCGACGATCTGGGTAATCATAGCTGACTTGATCAATCTCGATGATTGGTGTTTCCATTTATTTTCACTCCTTCCGTTTTCGTAAAACGGAATAATTACGCCTTAATCAACTGTCTTATTATAGCGCCCGCCAATTATTGGTGCAACTCTAGCAACTTCCTATCCTCCTTAGAAAACATTCAAGGTACAATAAAGAAAGAAGCTAGCTGTTTCCGGCTTGTTCAGAGAGGGAATTCTTTTAGTGCACGCATCGCAGAGAGGAGTCGGAGTCATTTGAAACAAGAACTTGCAGTCATCGATATCGGTTCCAACTCGATTCGTTATGTTATCTTCCATCCGATCGCTTCTGGTCGCTATATCGAGAAGATTAATATTAAAGTCGTCGCCCGATTATCTGCTCACATCAACGAGGATGGAGCACTCGATGATGAAGGCATCGCCTTACTCGAAGAAACTTTACATCGTTTTTATGAAGTTGGTGTCACCCATGAAGTCGAAGAAACGATCTGTGTCGCGACAGCAGCCATCCGTAATGCAACGAACCGAGATGCCATCGTTGAATCCGTTACAGAAAACACGCCTTTTTCCATTCAGGTTCTGACAGATGAACAAGAAGCATACTATGGCTATTTTGCCATCATCAATTCGACCTTCCTGACTGATGGCTTTTCTGTCGATATCGGTGGTGGTTCCATGGAAGTCACCTTGATTGAAAATCGCGAAATGGTGGCGTATCACAGCTTTCCATTTGGTGCCGTCACCTTGACACGGCAATTCGTTTCGGACGAGACACTAAGTGCCAGCGATAAGAAGAAATTGGTGAAATTCCTACGGGAACAATTCGAATCGGTTCCATGGCTGAGTGATAAAAAGCTTCCTTTAATCGGTGTCGGTGGTTCAGCCCGAAATTTCGTTCGGATCCATCAGTCGAATCAGGACTATCCCCTTCGAAGTGTTCACCAATATCAAATCAAAGCGAAAGAACTCGCGAAGATGGTCGACGATCTCGAAGGAAGGTCGGCGAAACAACTATCGAAAATCGAAGGACTCTCAAAAGATCGAATTGATATCTTCCTGCCGGCATTGATTGCGATTCAAGAGTTAGCCCATCACATCGAAGCGGAAGAATTCGTAATGAGTAATCTCGGTCTTCGCGAAGGTCTTGTTTACGAGTTCGATGTGCAGGACGAAGCATACCGTCGGATTGAAAACGTACGTGAGCAAAGTCTCTATCAGCTCGAAAGCGACTATAAGGTCAATCGAGATCGTGCGTCATATATTGGAACACTCGCCAAATCGATGTACCGGCAGCTCGTCACGCTCGACTTGATTTCAGAACGCGCGTCTGAGCTACGACTGCTCGATTCAGCAAGTCGCTTATTTTATTGTGGACAATACATTAATCCACATACACGATCGGACCAGACGTTCTACCTGTTGACGAATACCGAATTGAATGGCATGACGCACAAGGATCGCGTTGCTCTCTCGCTCGTCAGTTCCTATTCTTCTGCCAAACGGATGAACCAGCTTGCGAAACCTTTCAAGGACTGGTTTACGGAAAAATCGCTGGATCGCTTCGACCTACTCGGATCTCTCCTCAAATTAAGTCATGCGCTCGACGTGACGGAGCGAAAAGCTGTCGATCATTTGGAACTGTTCCTTGAAAAGGATCAACTCCAATTCGTCCTCGATACAGGGGATCATGATTATGGATTCGAAGTCGAAAAAGCGGAAAAACAAAAGAAACATCTGGAACGAATCATTGATTGTACGATTACCTTCGAAACGAAAGGAGATCTTCCTTCATGAAGCTCGACATACCTGAACATTTCAATAATCGTGAGCTCAGCTGGCTCCAGTTCAACAAACGTGTGCTGGATGAAGCGTTTGACACACGCAATCCGCTAATGGAACGTTTTAAGTTTCTCGGTATCTTTAGTTCCAATCTAGACGAGTTCTATATGGTACGAGTCGGTGGTTTAAAGGATGAAGTACTCGCCGGGTTCAATAAACCAGAAAATAAACAACAGATGACACCCAAACAACAGTTACGTGCGATCGCAGCGAAAACAAAAGAGTTAGTCGATCGGCAATACGAAGCATTTCAAGCAATCAATCAGACGTTATCCGATGAAGGCATTACATTCTTGAAATACGACGCTCTGACTTCGGAACAAACGACTTATGTAAAATCCTTTTTCCGTGAACAAGTCTTTCCGGTACTCACGCCCGTTGCCGTCGATGCCTATCGTCCGTTCCCGATGCTCTCGTCAAAGTCACTCAACATTGCGACGGTGCTTGAGGCAGAAGACGGGACAAAACGAAATTTGGCGCTCGTACAAGTACCTGCTGTCTTGCCACGATTCGTCGATTTACCGGTAGAAGATGACGAGACGACGGCTGTCATCTTACTCGAAGACGTCATCATCGCCTTCATCGATAGTCTATTCAAAGGTTATCGTGTGTTGTCTGCCATGCCGTTTCGAATTACGCGTAATGCCGACCTTCCGTTTCATGAGGAAGGTACCCATGATTTATTAAAGCTGATTGAGAAAGAATTAAAAAAACGGCGTTGGGGAGTCGCCATTCGACTCGAAGTTCAAAAAGCTGCCATCAATACCGAACTGCTCAACATGTTACGCGATGTACTGGATTTACAGGAACGCGACATCTTTGCCGTGGATGGTCCGATTGATTTGACGTTCTCCTTTGCCTTCTACAGTCAAATCGGTATTGAATATGATCATTTGATTTATCAGACGATCATGCCGGTCGACCCACCAGCACTCGATAGTTCAAAAAATCTGTTTAATCAATTGCTGGAACGCGACTATCTCTTGCATCATCCGTATCATACGTTTGATCCTATCGTCCGGTTCATCGTCCAAGCGGCGAATGATCCGAACGTCCTTGCCATCAAACAAACGCTTTATCGCGTATCTGGTGATTCTCCGATCATCAAGGCCTTGAAAACGGCCGCCGAAAACGGGAAACAGGTCACCGTCCTCGTTGAACTTAAGGCTCGATTTGACGAGGCGAAGAACATTGAATGGGCGAAGCAACTAGAAAAGGTCGGCGCCCATGTCATTTACGGATATAGTGATTTAAAGACCCACTCGAAGATCACGCTCGTCGTCCGACTCCACGAAGGCAAGATTCAGCGTTTCGTCCATCTTGGTACTGGCAATTATAATGATTCGACCGCGAAGTTATATACGGATGTCGGATTGCTGACGGCTCGGGAAGAAATCGCCGAAGATGCGACGAACTTCTTCAATTGGTTATCCGGGTACGGGGAACAGCCGGAATGGAACGTCATCCAAACTTCACCAAATGCAATGCTTGAGAAGTTCCTGTCATTGATTGATGAAGAGATTCATCATCATAAAAAACACGGAAACGGTCGAATCGTTGCCAAGATGAATAGTTTAACGGAAAAAGACATCATTTTACGGCTCTACAAGGCATCGCGTGCCGGTGTCCAAGTCGAACTCATCGTTCGGGGCGTCTGTTGTCTGCGTCCTGGCATTCCAGATGTTTCGGAGAACATTCGCGTCATCTCGATCGTCGATCGTTACTTGGAGCATTCACGCATCTTCTACTTCCATCACAACGGACAGGATTTGATGTATGGGTCAAGCGCTGACTGGATGACGCGTAACATGCGAAAACGGATTGAAATCTTGTTCCCGATCATGGACGAAGAACATAAAGAGTATTTAAAGGATTGTCTCGCCCTCGCCCTTGCTGATAATGTGAAGTCGCGTGAACAGGCAGCCGATGGATCCTATCATTACGTCAAAGACGGAAAACAGAGCTGTGAATCCCAGTTACTGATTCAAGACTATACGAGCGGCAAACTAAAACAAAAACCTATTTTTACAGCTCCATTGACTCAAAAGTGGATCACAATCGAAAAAAAGGATGACAAAGTCATTCTTGATCAAAACGCTACTTGACGTTTAATATGTACTTTACTTCAAATGCTGATTTACAGCAGAAAGGACGAAATGTATGCTTCAACAAATTTTGTTATCCCTTCTCGCAGGCGTCATCTGCGGTGTCGTATTCACCGCACTGAAACTGCCGATTCCTGCCCCACCCGTTTTCCCAGCTATCGTCGGGATCTTTGGTGTCTTCCTTGGGATGAAAATCTATCTATTTTTAGTAGAACGCTTTTTCTAATTCAAACAAAAATCGTTCTCTTTCTGCGCCAGGCAGTCAGAGAACGATTTTTTTGATTCTGTTTAAGGTTTTAATGATTAAATGATCATTCGTGCGAGCTCCGCTTGAATAGGGAAAGCTTTTACTCACTCTCTTCCGTTGCCGCAGCCGTATCTACCGCATGCAACATCTGTTGATGTAACCATCGGTGACAGGTCGGGCAAACCGTCTGATATCCTTCTGGTGTCAAATGCCATTCGAGTAACGACTGCCTAGACTCCTCACAATGAACACATTGACGCGCGACTTGTTCCAGATGATTTCGCTCCTTAAAGCGCTCGATTCGACGTTGTTTAGACTGTTCCAGTGTCAGTACATCCGTTTCGAAATACCCATACTGCCATGAATCGAGCAGACGTGTGCGAACCACGCCTTCGACTGGTCCGGTTTTAAGACCAAGTTGATCGAGTGGTCGTCCAAGTAAGGGATGACGTAAATCCACACTGATGAGGTCAAGGCACACATAGGACCCTTCTGAGTCGTCAGCAGCCGTCAACCAAAACGGATCTTCTGGACGTGTCGTATACTCCGTAAACAAAGCTTCTGCATACGCAATGATACCATTGGTCGTCGAAAGAAAAACTTCTTCTCCCTCTGCCAGTTCTCCCGGCAAATAAAACGGTTCCTTTGTTTCATAATAGTGGACAACAGCTTGTCGGATCGCGAAGCTTGCCTCATCGACGACGAATAGATGACACATCACAGACACCCCTTTATGAGTTATTCGACCGGTGCACCTAGAATCGGTAAACGCCAGTCCGCGTCAAATGCACCAGAACGTAACATATCAATTTCTTCTTTATACGGCGCGACTTTTTTCTTTGGATCGAGTCCAATGTATGGTGTCTCTAGAATTTTTGGCAAATGGGCAAGTGCAGGATGATGCACGACACGGTGTAACGTATCAAATCCAATCTCACCAAAGCCGATGTTTTCATGACGGTCCTTCCGTGCGCCGCGGACGTTCTTCGAGTCGTTTACGTGAATGACCCCAAGACGATCGAGTCCGACGATCCGGTCGAATTGTTCGAGGACACCATCTAGGTCGTGCACGATATCGTATCCCGCATCATGAACGTGACATGTATCGAGACAGACAGACAAACGATCATGATGTGTGACGCCTTCGATGATTTGAGCAAGCTCCTCGAAGGTTTTTCCGATTTCCGATCCTTTTCCGGCCATCGTCTCAAGCGCGATCTTGACCCGTTCTTCGCCTGTCAGTACCTCGTTGAGTCCTTGAATGATGCGTTTGATTCCAACATCCTCTCCAGCCCCGACGTGCGCACCTGGATGTAATACGATATGCTGTGCCTTTTCTAATGCCTCTGCTCGTTTGATCTCAGCTGCTAAAAACGAAACGGCGAGTTCGAATGTCTCGGGTTTTGTCGTATTCCCCAAGTTGATAATATACGGTGCATGCACAACGATTTCCTCTATTCCATTAGCACTCATATGTTGCAATGCTTCTTGAATCCGTAACTCTTCCATCGGCTTACGTCGTGTATTTTGAGGTGCTCCTGTATAGACCATCATCGTCGTTGCACCGTAAGATGCCGCTTCCTCACTTGCACCTAACAGCATTTTTTTCCCCGAAACGGAGACGTGTGAACCTATTTTCATGTTCTTTTCCACCTTTCTCTTTTTACAGTGTACCAAATCTTGAAAACGACAAGACACCCGAAAAATGTTTTTTCATTTCACGGGTGTCTTCGACAATGTTATTTTGATTTGCGTGCGTTTTCTTTACGTTGCGCGCGACCGACACCACGTTGTTCTTTGATGCGTTCACGTTTTGCTGTTTCTTTCAGCTTGTATTGATGTTTCTTCTTATAACCTGGTTTAACACGTTTTTTCGCTTTTGCTGCTTCACCCGAAAGGCGACTATGCGCTGTCTTCGAGACGGCAGTCTTCATGTGCGGCTTCGCACGGCGACGTTCTTTGACTTCGACGATTTGACTACCTTTGACATCGACGTTCGTGAATTGAATGCCACGGTCCTCTAAGCGATTGATCATACCGTTCTCGTGATCTTCAAACAATGTGTACGCCAATCCATCTTGATCGACACGACCTGTCCGACCTACACGGTGGACGTAGAAGTCTAAATCTTTTGGAATACCATGGTTGATGACGTGCGAGACACCTGAAATATCAATTCCGCGTGCAGCAAGATCCGTCACGATGACGTATTGATACTTCGCATCGTTGATTTCTTTGATGGCTTGCTTACGACGACGAGCCGGAAGGTCTCCGTGAAGAGAACCAACGTTCAATCCTGCTTCTAAGAACAAAGCTTCGACTTCGATTGCTTCTGCTTTTGTATTCGTAAAGATCAAACAGATATACGGATTCAGCGCTTTCGCGACTTTCAACGTCAATTGCGAGCGCTCACGGTGCTTGACCGGAATCGTATGGTGAACGATTTTCTTCGCTGTCTGTTGTTTTGGATCCACATGCGCATAACGCGGGTTATTCATATATTTTTTCAAGAACGGTTGCAATTTCTCAGGAATCGTTGCTGAGAAGACCATCATCTGAAGCTGTTCTGGAAGAGCTTGCGCAATCCGGTCAACTTCTGGCAAGAAGCCCATGTCGAGCATTTGATCCGCTTCATCGATGATATAATGCTTCACGAAATGTGGCTTCAATGCTTGTTCCTTGAATAAATCTAGAATACGTCCCGGTGTTCCGATGACGATTTGGGGTGAGACTTTTACACGACCGATTTGACGTTCGCGATCCATTCCACCTGTAATGAGACTCGTCTTGATGAAGTCTGGTTCCTTCACGAGTAACGATTTCAGTTCTTCATGAATTTGCCAAGCAAGTTCGCGCGTTGGAGCAACGATGATTGCTTGTAATTCTTGAAGCTTTGGATCGACGTTTTGAACGATCGGAAGAAGGAACGATAACGTTTTTCCTGTGCCGGTTTGTGATTGACCGATGATATCGCGTCCCTTTACTGCAGCTGGGATGATCCGCGACTGAATGTCGGTCGGTTTTGTGATGCGGGCGTCATCGAGTGCTTCGATGACGAACGGGTGTAATTGATAATGGCTGAATCCATTCATGAATTGACACCGTCCTTTCCTTATTTGCTGAGGCTTCTGCCTCTCGATTAGTTCAACATGGTTATGGGTCTACTACCGTCATACAGATAGGAGTACGTATAAAAACGAGTTGGAATCTTTTTGTTTTTCGTATGAAGCTTCAATGCACTGAAGGCGACTTTCATCATCTCATCAGCACTCTGGACGACCGTCGCATCCATCGATTTCATGTCAACAGCTTCTAATATAGCACGATTCCCGTCTATGCCGACAATTATTTTTCCTTTGATGCCTGCTTTTTTCAATGCTTCGAGGACACCTAGCGCGATATCGTCATTGTGACAATAGACGGCATCAAACGGAATTCCCGACTCAATCACCTGCGTCATGACCTGTTCTGAAGTGACGGGGTCGTAATCTCCATTCACGGATTCGACGATTTGAAGTTCCGCCTCACGCTCAAGACCAGTCAAAAATCCCCGGTGTCGTTCATTCGTCGTATTGACGTTTGCCGTACCTGCGACTTCAATGATATTAGCGGTGGCTCGTCCCGTCTGCTTGATGCGTTCATGTTTGATGAACGAGGCAAGTTGTTCCCCGATCAATTGGTTATTCGAGGTGATCGAACTGACGACTGCTTCGGAGCGAATCAATCGATCGATCGCGAAGACCGGAATCCCAGCACGGGCTGCCTCTTCTAACGTACTAGCGATATAGACATCATCCAGCGTCGTCACGAAGATTGCATCCACCTTCATTCGAATGAACTCTTGAATCTGCTCACGTTCATTGATGCGTGAGTTATGAGACGTCGCGACGACTGCTTCATATTTATTCAGTTTGGCTTGTGTCTTGAACGCATCGACAAGTCGTTGCGCAAATTCATGTTTATCATTGACGATCGTGAAGCCGATGAGATGACGACGTGGACTCGGATCCGGATTGACGAATAAATTGGAAATGAACAAAACGGATGAAATCCAAACAATTAGGACGAATAACCAGGCCTTATTGAATTTCATTCCGTTTGCTCCTTTCGAGGTAAGTGGACTTGAATCGTCGTACCGACCCCTGGCTTACTATCAAAAATCATCTTTCCTTTATGATCACGAACGATTTGTTTCGACATGAAGAGTCCAAGTCCATTGCCATCGACTTTTGATGTCTTAAACGCTTGACCGACATGATCAATTTGATTTCCATCCATCCCTACCCCATTATCCTGAACAATGAATACGACTTCTTCTGGATAAACGTGGACATGCAGATGACAGATTCCATCCGGTCCTTTAAACGCGACAGCTTGAAGAGCATTACGGACACAGTTTGCTAAAATCTGCAAAATCCCCTCTTCCGATGCATAAATCTTTGGCATGAAGGACGGTGTATAAATTTTGCAGTCCGCTTCGTAATGATGAGCTTCCGCTTCTAAGATATATGTCAGCTTCTTCATTAAATCATTCATATCGATCGTCGTTTTTTGAAGCGCATTGTTTTCGCCTTTCGATAAATCAAGCATCGTTTGAATCATGCCATTTGCTCGATCCAGTTCCGATAAGGCGAGAATCAACATTTCTGGATCACGATCCTTTTCTGCTGCTAACAACTGTAACGTCATCTTGACTGGCGTTAGTGGATTACGGATTTCGTGGGCAATTCCAGCTGCTAGTTGACCCAGTGAGGCTAGTTTTTCTTGATGTAACATCGTTTGTTGTTGACTCAACTGCTCAAGGCGCGCATTTTCCATCCGTTGAGCGTACTCGTTATAGGCAGCAACGAGTGTCTTGACTTCGTTTGATCCGGCACGCTCGAGAACGATTGGTTTGGGTGAGGTGCTTTTCTCAATCTTATTCACAAGTTCAAGCATCGGCGCCGTCAATTGTTTTGACATCAAATAGCCGACAATCAGACTGAGGACGAGCGTCAAGGCAGCGATGATCAAATACTGTTGCCGTGTCGTGTAGACTGGTTCATAAAAGACGCTTCGTGGCGTTCGAACGAGAATCTTCCAATCCGTCACCTTCAAATCTTTCGCAAAGTAATACATATCTTGGTTCGTACTAAAAATCTCAGAAGGCTCTACCGATTCAAAAGCACGTTCAATGACACTTTTCGATAATAAGCGTTCTTCATCCGGTACCAGATTACTGGATGTGGCTAACAATTCTTTTTTACTATTGAACAGGTAGGCAATCGTTTGATCGTCAAATGATTCAAGTGAATTCCGAAAGACGATCGAGTTCATGACACTTAACCCACCACCAAAGACACCGACACGTTCATTGCCGTCTCGAACCGGAACGAACATATAGGAAACGGCGTCTGATTCCATCGTATACAACTTACTCATATGAAAATCCGTACTCGTCAACGTTTGCAAGAATTCATCATCTTTTAGGATCGTACTGTTTTCTATGCGTCGATCCTCACTTGAGAACCAAGTGATTTGCTTCGTCTGTCGATCAAAGTAGAAGAAACTCTTAAATCCTGTATCAATGTCTAATAGATTTGATTCTTCAATTTTTTGTTTCAGCTTTTCGGGGTTTTTGACATTCAACTGCAAGCTCATGATCTCTTCGTGCAGATTCCCAATATTGTCGCGAATCGCATTTCCTGAGACCTCGACACTCTTTTCGCTCTGTTTCTCTGTTTGTTGCTCGACCCGAGAAATCGTGACCCGGTCAGCAGTGAAGGCAAGCGCTGAAATGACAAGACAAATCAGGATGAATAAGACGGCGGTGATTTGAAAAAAATACGACCGCATCATTTTCTTAGACTCCATCCCTTCGCCTCCCTTTTGAATAATTGACAACTTCATTAGTATAGCATGTTCTGTGGATGAAACAGACTCCTCTATTTTCATTCAGCTTCAATCAATGGTACACTCTAACTAATCATTCTTTTTCGCAAAGGGAGAATCCATAACTATGCTAGTAAAAAAAATCAGCCCCCGCGGCTATTGTTACGGTGTCGTCGATGCAATGAAACTTGCACAACAAGCGGCATTGAATAAAGACTTGCCACGTCCGATCCATATTTTAGGGATGATCGTCCACAATGCTCACGTGACACGTGAGTTCGAAAATATGGGTGTCATCACTGTCGATGGTCCCGATCGCCTCGAAGCGTTAGAGACGATTCAAGAGGGCACTGTCATCTTTACTGCACACGGCATTTCACCTGCTGTTTATGCCCGTGCTGCTGAGAAAAACTTACACGTCGTCGATGCAACATGTCCTGACGTGACGCGTACACATGATTTGATTCGCCAAGTCGTCGCGGATGATTATGAAGTCATCTACGTCGGCAAACATGGACACCCGGAACCTGAAGGTGCAGTCGGTGTAGCACCAGAGCATGTGCACCTCATCGAAAAAGTCGAAGATATCGAAGAACTCCCACCTCAGCTTGCCCACAAAAAAATCATCGTCACGAATCAGACGACGATGAGCCAATGGGATGTCCAAGCTTTGATGGAACACGTTCGTAAAAAGTATCCGCATGTAGAAGTACACAATGAAATCTGTAACGCAACACAAGTCCGGCAAGAAGCGGTGGCTGATCAAGCAGGAGATTGCGATCTCGTCATCGTCGTCGGGGACCCGCGTTCAAACAACTCAAATCGTTTGGCTCAGGTATCCTTTGACATCGCTGGAACTCCAGCACATCGGATTGGTGATTTGACAGAACTTGATTTGACTTGGCTTGAGGGTGTGACTCAAGTTGGTGTCACTTCAGGTGCATCAACACCAACACCGATCACGAAAAAGGTCATTGATTTTCTACAACAATATGATCCTGCTGATATCAGTACGCATGACAAGACACCGTTCCTTGAATTACGACGCATCTTGCCTAAAGTCAAAGTACTTTGATCATAACAATCGATACAGCAAAACCGAGTCGCGAATGAGGATCGCGACTCGGTTTTTTTATTACTAAATACGACGACGGTAGTATCGACGTATTCCATCGATTCATCATAAAAACTGAAACGGATTTGTATTCGCTGTTGAAATCAGCAGCTCGACGTCGATTTTTTTCTGTTCGAATCGACGCTTCAATTCGTTGACGACGCCTTCCTTCATGACCGACTCCACATGATGTCCCGGATCGACAACTGCTAGTCCAAGTGCCATCGCATCATGCGCCACATGAAAATAGAGATCGCCTGTCACAAGGACATCTGCTCCCGCAAATGCTGCAGTCGAGACATACTTATTGCCGTCACCACCAAGGACTGCTACTTTTTGGATGTGGCGTGATTCGTCTCCAACGAAGCGTAAGTTTTGTACTCCAAACGCATCGCGAACATGCTCTGCAAATTCCCGTAACGTCATTGCTTCCGGTAACCGACCAATCCGTCCGAGACCAAGTGATGTTGCCGGGCGTTCTTGACGAATGAGATCATAGGCGACTTCCTCATATGGATGAGCCTGTTTCATCGCTCGAATGACTTGTTTCTGATTCAGTTCCGTGACGATCGTCTCGATTCGGACTTCTGAGACGCGTTCGAGTCGCCCTGCTTCACCAATATACGGGGTAGCTTCCGTCAACGGTCGGAATTGACCCGTTCCATCGACGTGGAATTGACAATCACTGTAGTCCCCTTCTTTTCCTGCTCCCGCTTGTGCAAGGGCTGTTGAAACGCGCTCTACAGCCTCAGTCGGTACGAAGACACTTAGTTTATATTGTGTGTTTTCAAACGTCGGTGCTAGTACTTCACAAGACTCAAGACCAAGCGCATCTGCCATCCAGTCATTGACCCCACCTGGTGTCACGTCAAGGTTCGTATGCGCAGCATACACCGCAATATCGTGTTTGATACATTTGGTGACGATCCGTCCTGTTGCAGAACGATCCGTTACATTTGCTAACTTACTAAAAATCGGTGGATGATGTGCGATGATGAGATCGACCTTCTTTTCAATCGCTTCATCGACGACAGACTCCAAGACATCAAGTGTCACGAGTACACGTTTGACGTCCTTGTTCAATGTTCCGATTTGTAGACCAATCGGATCACCTTCGAGTGCGAATTTTTTCGGAGCAAATGCTTCAAACTGCTCAATGACATGGTTCCCATTCGCCATTAGTTCGTCACCTCTTCCATCTTTTGAATCAATCGTTCGATGGCTTCGATTTTTTCAGATAAAACTTCCGTTGCTTGTCCTTGTTTCATCTGAGCTAGGATATACTCCCGCTTCTGTTTTTCAGTCTGCCATTTTTCGATGAATTCTGGTGCACGTTCCCGCATTAACTGTGGTCCAAAGAACAATTCCCACTGACGTGTTGTTTCGTCCTCTGAGTAAAGTGTTTCATCTCCACGTTCTGCAACGAGAATTTCATAGATCTTTCCGTTCTCCTCGACGATCGCTTCAGACAATAACGCATATGAATTCGTCAGCAACCACTTCCGGACATCGACTGCATCGACATTCGGTTGAAGAATCAAGCGCTCCTCTCCCGACAATCGATCTTTCCCTTCTTCAAGGATTGAGGCAATCAGCGTTCCCCCCATTCCCGCAATCGTGATCGCCGTTGCTTCACCCGGCTTTAAAACCGATAAGCCACTTCCTAAACGGACATCAATCTGTGATTCGAGACCGACAAGCGCCACTTGTCCTTTTGCCGCTTCCATCGGTCCTTCATTCACCTCTCCTGCAATCGCGCGTTCAATTTTATGTTGCTGGATACAAAAACATGGTACGAATGCATGATCTGATCCAATATCTGCGAGGATTGCTCCTTGTGGAATATACGACACGACTTTTTGGAGTCGTTGATCCAATACGACGTTCATTTGCATCATCTTCATCCTTCCTATTTTCCGAAAAACTCTCTTTTAAAAATAGCGGATTTGCGCTAAAAAAGATACCATACACCACAAAAAAACATCCATCTCGTGACGAGATAGATGCCCTTGTTCTTATTTCTTAGCAGCTAACCATTTGGCTAGAACAGCTGCTTCTTCGTCATTCGCAAGACCGCCAGGCATTTGCCCTTTACCATTCATTGCGATGTCTTTAATTTCATCTTCTTTCAGCTTCGCGCCGATCTTTGTTAAGTTCGGACCTGTTCCACCTTCTAAGTTTCCACCGTGACATCCTGTACATCCTTTAGATGCAAACAAGTCTTCCGGCTTCATTTCTGCAGTTGACGGCCCTTTGCGAGCTTCCTTCACCTGATCGACCCCAAAGTAAGACAATGAAATCATAGCGATGATGGCGATGACTGCGATCGCCGCGAACGGTACTAATGGATTACGCATTTGGATTCCCCCCATATTCTATACCCAACCAAGTTGGTGACTGAATGGTATTCCCCGTTACTATTCTACTGTAAAAAAAACAGGGAAGGAAGAAAAAAACGAAACTTTTTTCTTCCTTCCCACTAAAATTTCATATATTCTTCACACTTTGAATTAATCAAGGAAATCTTTCAAGCGTTTTGAACGACTCGGGTGACGTAACTTCCGAAGTGCTTTTGCTTCGATTTGACGAATCCGCTCACGTGTAACGCCAAATACTTTCCCAACTTCTTCAAGTGTCCGTGTCCGACCATCATCGAGTCCGAAACGAAGACGAAGAACGTTTTCTTCACGATCCGTCAGTGTATCTAACACATCTTCGAGTTGTTCTTTCAAGAGTTCGTATGCTGCAGCATCTTGTGGTGCCGTCGCATCTTGGTCCTCGATGAAATCTCCGAGATGTGAATCATCCTCTTCCCCGATTGGAGTCTCCAGAGAAACCGGCTCTTGCGCAATCTTAAGAATTTCACGGACTTTTTCCGGCGTGATTTCCATCTCTTTCGAAATTTCTTCCGGTGATGGTTCACGTCCAAGATCTTGCAAGAGTTGACGCTGGACACGAATCAATTTATTGATCGTCTCAACCATGTGAACCGGAATTCGGATTGTCCGCGCTTGGTCAGCAATCGCGCGTGTGATTGCTTGACGAATCCACCATGTTGCATACGTCGAGAATTTATATCCCTTCGTATAGTCGAATTTCTCGACCGCTTTGATCAGACCCATGTTGCCTTCTTGAATCAAATCAAGGAACAACATACCGCGTCCGACATAACGCTTCGCAATCGAAACGACGAGACGTAAGTTTGCTTCCGCCAATCGTTTTTTTGCTTCTTCATCGTTTTGTTCGATTCGTTTCGCGAGTTCAACTTCGTCTTCTGCATTCAACAAATCAACGCGTCCGATTTCTTTTAAATACATCCGGACAGGGTCATTGATCTTGACACCAGGAGGAACAGACAAATCGTTTAGATCTGCCTCTTCTTTCTCATCTCCTGTGCCGTCATTATTGACCTTGATACCTTCTGTTTCAAGCAACTGGAGGAATTCCTCGAATTGTTGAGCATCCATTGATTCGAACGAACTTAGTTTGTCTTCGATCTTTTGGTGTGACAATTCACCATTTTTATGTCCGAGCGCGATAAGTTCCTCTTTCGCGAGACGGAGTAATTCAGCTTCTGATCTTGCTTTTTCTGCCATCGAACCATACACTCCTTCCACATCATGCAGCAGGTCACCGATCTTTTAAACGACGCTTCCGTTCTATGATCGCCTGCATCAGCTCCGCTTGAGCACGGATATCTGTTTGTTGATTCAATCGTGACTTTTCTTCTTCTAACAACCGACGTTGCTGTTCATTTTGGACGGCACGAATGTAGTGACTGAGTAAGTCAGGATCATACTCAGGCATCAGCATGAACTCTAAATCCGCTACGATTCGTTGCAAAGAGGCGTCGTGCAACATCGTCAAAAAACGATCAGGACTTCCTTGCGTACCTGCTCCGTAAAATTCATATAGCTTGCCGGCAATCAATTGGTGTGCCGGATCATTGAATTGGACACCTAGTTGCTCTCGCACTTCAAGACATACTTCTTCTGAACGGATCATGTAGGCAAGCAAGAAGCGTTCTGCCTTTTTCCAGTTCGCGAACGTTCGGTCAGGAGGTGCTGTCGGTAGAGCAGCTGGGCGATCGGAAACGATTTGTTCTCTCTTCGGTTGTTGAACGGTTGGACGCACTTGTGCGATCAGGGAGTCTTTCGAAAGTTTAAATTCCTCGGAAAGTTTCCCTAAATATATATCCCGTAACAACGGATTGGATGTTCGACCAATCTCTTCAAGCATAGTTTCAATATATCGAACGCGTTCTCCTTCTAATCGCAAGTTTTTTCCTTGTCGAAAATAAAAAGATTTGAATTCAAGACTTGAAACCCGTTCTTGTTCGATCCATTGTAAAAACGTCTCTTCGCCCTGATTCCCAATGAAGGAATCCGGGTCTTCGCCATCCGGTAAACGGATGACGGAACAGTCGACGGCAACGGCTTCAAGCAACTGTAAGGCTTTTAACGTCGCAGCGCGTCCTGCCTTGTCTCCGTCATAACAAATAATGACTTCATCGACGATACGTGCTAGGTTTTGTGCATGAACCGGTGTTAAGGCTGTTCCTAAAGAAGCTACCGTATAAGGTATACCCGCTTGAGCGACACGCACAACATCAAGATTTCCCTCAACGAGAACAACTTGTTTGATTTTACGCATTGCCCCTCGCGCTTGAGCGAATCCGAATAACAGTTCACTTTTATTGAACAAAGGTGTTTCCGCTGTATTGACGTACTTCGGATCACGACCATCAATCGAACGTCCACTAAATCCGACGATCGTGCCATCACGATCGGAGATAGGGAATACGACTCGACCGTTGAATCGATCTCGATAATCGCCATCGCGTCCGATTGAAATCAATCCCGCTTCGACCATCTCATCTAAATCAAACCCACGTCGTGCCAAGGAATCCACTGTAAAACGATCTTGATCCGGTGCATACCCAAGTCGGAACTCACGCATCGCACCTTCACGGATACCGCGATTCTCTAAATAGATTCGTCCCGCGTCGCCTGCTTCCGTTTGAATCAACACCTCATGATACAACTCGGTGACGATCCGATGTGCCTCGCGCATCCGGAACTTCTTTTCCTGTTCCGGTGTCGATTCCGATTGTTCGAATCGGTCCGGCTCTAGTTCCGGAAGTGTGACATCATTTCGATCAGCTAATTTAGAGACGGCTTCCTTGAAACTCATTCCTTCTGTTTCCATGACGAAAGTGATCGCGTTTCCACCTGCACCACATCCAAAACAGTAGTACATCCCTTTATCAGGAGAAACAGAAAAGGAAGGTGATTTCTCAGAATGAAACGGGCAGAGCCCTGAATATCGATTCCCTTGTTTTTTTAATTCTACACGTTCTGAAATCAATTCGACGATGTCCGTTGCTTGGCGGACCTGATCGACGATTTCATCAGGAATTCGCTTCATTCCGTCCTCTCCCCTTTCCTTGAGAACTTATCCTTACATGACCATACCCGCAATGAAACGGAACGATGACTCGTTCCGTTTCATTAGAAAAAGGGCATTATCTCATTTATCAGCTAAACAAGTATACTATGTTCCTGACTGCTTGACTAGTCATGCGCTTTCCCGGAGATCCCGGTCAAAATCAGGTTCGCCGTTTCCTCGACTGCTTTATTCGTTACATCGATGACTTGGCAACCGATTCGTTCGTATAAATTCCGTGCGTATTCGAGTTCCCGGTTGATTCGGTCCATCTGCGCGTATGCTGCTTCTGGTTTGAGTCCTAATGAACGCAGGCGTTCCATTCGGATGTCGATCAACTTTTCCGGTGAGATGAGTAGTCCAAAACATTTTTCTTTTGGAATATCGAATAGCTCTGCTGGCGGGATCGATTCCGGTACGAGTGGTACGTTCGCTACTTTATATCGTTTCAAAGCCAGATACTGCGAAAGTGGTGTCTTTGATGTACGCGACACTCCGATTAAGACGATATCCGCACGCTTGATGCCTTTTGGATCACGTCCATCGTCATACTTAACAGCAAATTCGACCGCTTCGATTTTCCGGAAATATTCCTCATCTAAACGATAGATCAATCCGGGTTCTTCTTTCGGTTGCATCTGCAAACGATCTTCCATCGTGTCAAGCAATGGGCCAAGTAGATCGATCGCTTTTACACCGTGGGCACGCGCCGTGTCTGCAAGCAGACGACGATGGGTCGCATGGACGATCGTAAAAGCGATCGTCGCTTGTTCTTCTTTCGCATGAAGAACCAAGTCATAAATGACTTGATCATCATCGACGAACGGAATGCGGACCGTTTCGATGGCTTGTTCCGGGAATTGGATTGCAGCTGCGCGGACGACGAGTTCACACGTCTCTCCGACAGAGTCACTCACGACATAAATCCGTTGACGCATCAGGAACCCTCCTTAAATTTCTTCATCACGTGCTAAAGCGACCAACACTTTCGTCATGTTCGTCTTCGTCATTCTACCAACGACTTTCAAGACGCCGTTCTCCTCTTCGACGACCGGCATTGAATCAATCTGCTTTTCAATCAGTTTCATGCCGGCACCAATCAACGTCTCCGTTTTTTCACAGACCGTCAAATTCGGCATCCGTGTCATGATGATGTTGACCGGTAACGAGTCTAACTCTTGATTACCGATTGCCGCACGTAGAAAATCCTTACGTGACAACACACCGACTAACGCATGGTCCTTACTGACGACGAACAGAGAACCTACATCTTCTAGGAACAAGTGAACGATCGCATCGTATACGGTCATTCCTTCATGAATGACTTTTGCCGACGACATGAATTCACCGACGGTCAATGTATCGAGTTTCTCATGAAGCATGGACGCATTTTTCTTTCCAACGTACATATAGCCGACACGTGGACGCGCTTCTAACATGCCGGTCATCGTTAAAATCGACAAATCGGGTCGTAATGTCGCCCGTGTCAGGGAGAGCGCTGCAGCAATCTGCTCTCCCGTGATCGGACCATTCTCTTTGACGATTTGGAGTATCTTTTTTTGCCGTTCATTTAACTTCATCGGCTCATCCGTCCTTTTTCTTTACGCTAAAGTAAGTGCATTGAACCGGGCGACTGATTCGATTGCTTGCGCAAATCGTTTCATTTCGCTAAGACGGTTCGTACGGACTGTTTCGTCGTCCGTCATGATCATCGTACCGTCAAAGTATGCTGTGATCGACGGAACGGTTGCCTCAAGTGCCTCAAGCGCTCGTTCATAATCAAGTGACGCGATGGCTTGATCGACCTCTGGTAAGGTTTTCTCAATCGCCTCATGCAACGCGCGTTCCGCATCATTTTCAAAGAGCGCTGGATTAACAGTTGTGACGTCTTCTGCTTTTTTCGAGATGTTTAAGACACGACTGAGTTGTTCGACCGTTTTCTTGAACGATTCTTTTTTCGTCGCACTTTCAAGCATCGCAGCACGCTGCTCATTCGCTTCGACTGTCAACGTATGATCAAGAGCGGCTTCGACGACATCATGACGGAAGTTCATTTCCGATAGACGGTATTTCAAGCGTTGTGCAAAGAAGTCTTGTAATGCAGCTTGAACTTCTTCGGCATCCTTCGCATAAAGACCTGCTGCCACCTGTTCTGAAACGACGAAGGCAATCAGTTCAGTCAATGTCAGATTCAACTTACGATCTGATAAGATTTGAACAATCCCTTGTGCTTGACGACGCAATGCGTACGGATCCGCTGATCCACTCGGAATCATACCGACGCCAAAGAATCCAGCGACGCTGTCCATCTTATCAAGAATCGCATAGAGTGTTCCTGTCGGTGTCTCCGGACTTGCATCACCCGCGAAGCGTGGCATGTAATGTTCACGAATCGCAGCCGCAACTTCCGGATCCTCATTCTTCATGTTCGCATAACGCTCACCCATCAGACCTTGTAATTCTGTGAATTCATAGACCATTTGACTGACCAGATCGAATTTATAGATTTGTCCTGCACGTTCAACACGTGTTTTGTCCGCACCGACACGATCTGCAAGTGCGAGCGCCATCTGACGGACGCGACGGACTTTTTCGCCTGTCGTTCCTAATTTTTCATGGAAGACGATTTTATCAAGACGTTTCGCCTGTTCATCGATATCTGCTTTTTTATCTTCTTCATAGAAGAACTGCGCATCGGCTAAACGAGCACGGATGACTTTTTCGTTTCCGCGTGCGACGTTTTCAAGATGTGTTGTGTTTCCGTTTCGTACCGTGACGAAATAGTGGAGCAACGCACCGTCACGTTTGACCGGGAAGTAACGTTGGTGTTCTTTCATCGTCGTGATCAAGACTTCTTCTGGTAACTCAAGATACGCTTCATCGAATGCACCGAACAAGGCTGTCGGATACTCGACGAGGTTCGTGACTTCTTCAAGTAAAGACGCATCAATCGGCACTTCGAATTGTTCGCGTGCCGCAAGCGCTGCGATTTGTTCTTCGATCAATTGACGACGTGCTTCATAACTGACGATGACGTTTTCTCCTGCGAGCGCTTCGACATACGCGTTCGGACGCAGGATTGTGATGTCCTGCCCGAGGAAACGATGTCCACGCGATGTCCGACCTGTTTCGACGGATGCGACTTCAAACGGGATGACTTGATCGTCAAGCAGGGCAATCAACCAGCGAATCGGACGCATGTAACGTAACGATTGTGTGCTCCAACGCATGTTTTTCGGGAATGTCATCGCTTCGACGACTTGTTTTAGTCCAGGAAGTAGATCAGCTGTCGCTTGTCCGACTTCCTTACGTGTCGCATAAAGGTATTCGACTCCTTTTTCTTCTCCAAGGAAAAGATCATCCGTCGTTAACCCTTTACCACGCGCGAATCCTTCGGCTGCTTTCGTCCAGTTACCGTCTTCATCCATCGCGATGCGTTTTGCTGGTCCTTTTAATGTCTCTTCGAGGTCGCTTTGACGTGCTGCGAGACCTTTGACATACACTGCAAGACGGCGTGGTGTCGAGAAGGATTCAACGCTCGCGAACTCAATCCGTGCTTCTTCAAGAAAACGCGTCACGCGTTCCTTGAGTTGTGTTTCCGATTGAAGGACGAATCGAGCCGGCATTTCTTCTAAACCGATTTCAAGTAATAATTCATGCATGTGACTCACCTGCTTTCGACTTGATCAATGGGAAGCCAAGACGTTCCCGTTCTTCGATGAAACTTTGCGCACAACGGCGCGACATGTTCCGGACACGATGGATGAATCCTGTGCGTTCCGTAACAGAGATTGCTCCCTTCGCGTCGAGAAGGTTAAAGGTATGCGAACATTTCAAGATGTAATCATATGCCGGGAAAACGAGGTTCTCGTCCAAGGCACGATTTGCTTCTTTTTCATATTGATCGAACAACGTGAAGAGTAACGCGACATCAGATGTTTCAAACGTATACTTCGAATGTTCGAACTCTGGTTGATAGAAAATATCACCGTATTTGAAGCCATCCGTCCAAACGAGATCAAAGACACTCTCGACGTCTTGAATATACGACGCGAGACGCTCAATTCCGTAAGTGATCTCTACTGCGATTGGATTACACTCGATTCCACCGACTTGTTGGAAGTACGTGAACTGCGTGATTTCCATTCCGTTCAGCCACACTTCCCAGCCGAGACCTGCAGCACCGAACGTTGGGTTCTCCCAGTTATCCTCTACGAAACGGATATCATGTTCGAGTGGGTTGATACCGAGCAACTCGAGACTTTGTAAGTACAATTCCTGAATGTTGTCAGGTGATGGTTTCATGATGACTTGGAATTGATGATGTTGATACAGACGGTTCGGGTTCTCCCCGTAACGACCGTCAGCTGGACGGCGTGATGGTTCTGTATAACAAACGTTCCATGGTTCTGGTCCGAGACTCCGTAAGAATGTCATCGGATTCATCGTACCGGCTCCTTTTTCTACGTCGTATGCTTGCATCGTCAAGCAGCCTTGTTCTGCCCAAAATTTTTGTAATGTCAAGATCATGTCTTGTACTGTCATCTTCACGACTTTCACCTCCGAAATGATTAAGGAACGCAAAAAACGCCCCTATGTACAACAATCGTTGCACATAGGGACGAGACGAGCCCGCGGTTCCACCCTACTTGCATGCATCGCATGCCACTCTTTTTGACAAAGAACACTCCGAAACGCCATTCGCGCCCCTCTCACTCCCAGCTCACACCACCCTGGAATCGCTTGATTGAGAAAAAGACGGTACTCCTTTTCGTCATCGTGTTCATTTAGTTACTTCTACCGCATTTATTCTACCGAACCCGCTTGTTGCTGTCAATCGTTGCCGAAATCAATCAACTGGTCGAGGACACGTTTTGAACGCAGGCGTAACCCGCTGTAACGTTCCATATAAGCATCCATGATTTGACGTAGTAGACGCTTCGTTTCCGGTTTCACCGTCACGGTCCCGATCCGTGAAAAATCGTAGACAGAAAATACGTAAAGCATCTTCGCGACTGCCTCTGACATGAAGACAGCATGTTCATCCTCATGGCGATGCCGGCGACAGAGTAGACCGCCATGGTGTAACGAAAAAGCAAACGGTGCTTCAGCACTCCCGCAAATCGTACAACCATTCAAATGAGGCGCAATCCCTAGATGACGCAACAGACGCAATTCGATGATGAAAGAGACGACGTCAGGATCGAGTCCTTCATCCATCGCCTCCAGTCCTTCGACGAATAAATCATACAGTGCCGGTTGTGGCACCCGTTCATCAAGCGCTTTATCTGCAAGCTCCAGTAGATACATCGCATACGCCATCAAGACGACATCTTGCCGGATATGCGCGTGGCTCGTGATGACGTCTGCTGATTTCAACTGACCGAGACCACGTGACCTTGGATAGATATAGACGGCTCGAACGAAAGGCTGGCTTGCCGCGTTAAAACGACTACCCGGCTTCTTCGCTCCTCGCGCCATGACGGCGAGCTTGCCGTATTCACGTGTCAGTAGCGTGACGATTTTATTCGATTCACCGTATACGACCGTTCGTAGTACAAGCCCTTCCGCCTTATCGATCATCGCTTAGTACTCGTCATCGCGGAAGCCAAGTTCACGCAATTGACCGGCCTTGTTACGCCAATCCTTTTGGACTTTGACCCACAAGTTCAGGTAAACTTTGGTTCCGAGTAACATCTCGATGTCCGTTCGTGCTTCAGAGCCGATTTCTTTTAGAAGTGCTCCGCGTTTACCGATGATGATTCCTTTTTGGGAATCGCGCTCGATCAAGATCGTCGCATGGACATCGACCATGTTTCCATTCTCACGCGTCTTGATTTGATCAATCGCGACTGCGATCGAGTGTGGTACTTCGTCGCGTGTCTTCTGCAAGACTTTCTCACGAATCATCTCTGAGATGATAAAACGCTCCGGGTGGTCAGTGACTTGATCCGCCGGGTAATACATCGGTCCTTCTGGTAAGATCTTCGCGATTTCTTCAAGTAACGGTCCGACGTTGTTACCTTGAAGCGCAGAGATCGGAACGACTGCCGCAAACTCGAGCTCATTTTTATATGACTCGATGATTGGCGGAATATCATTCGGATGAATCAAATCGACCTTATTCATGACGAGAATGATGGGTGTATCGAGTTCCTTCAATTTTTCAATGATGAAATCGTCACCTTTTCCTTTTGGTTCTGTCACGTTGACCATGAACAAAATCGCATCAACTTCACGCAATGCGTTCGTTGCGACCTTCATCATGAAGTCACCGAGTTTATGTTTTGGTTTATGAATCCCTGGTGTATCGATGAAAATCGTCTGAACGTCTTCTGTCGTATAGACACCTTGGATCTTATTTCGCGTCGTTTGTGGCTTATCAGACATGATGGCAATCTTTTGTCCGATGACACGGTTGAGGAATGTCGATTTTCCGACGTTCGGGCGTCCGATGATCGAGACAAAGCCCGATTTGAATCCTTCTTTAAACATGTAAATCCCCTTTCGTGAATGCTCCTGGTAAGAGGGCGCCCACTGTTGTTTCTGTGACATCCCCTTTAAGGTTCGTCAAATAGATTGGCATATCTGCGTCACACATCTCTGATAGCACTTGGCGGCATTGTCCACATGGTGCGACCGGTCCTTCTGTGTCCGCAACGACAGCCATCGCTGCATACTCGCGCGCATCCTGTGCCCATGCAGAGAAGATTGCTGTCCGTTCTGCACAGTTACAAAGACCATATGCAGCGTTTTCAATATTGCAACCATGGAAGACTTGTCCGTCTTTTGTTAGTAGAGCAGCACCGACTTGGAATTTCGAATATGGAACATACGCTTTTTCGCGTGCACGTTTAGCTTGTTCGAGTAATTGTTCTGTTTTCATGTGAGTATCCCCTTCTTAGGAACGGTATTGGCCAAAAAGGCCGGATTCTTATTGTACCAAATATGGGATGAAGATGCATAGTGCAATTGCAATAGATGTAAGCGCCAACACAAGAACAGCTCCACTTGCAATATCCTTGACTGCTTTTGCCAGTGGATGCCATTCCTGCGTCACGAGATCAACGACGCGCTCAAACGCTGTATTGAACATCTCGGCACTGATGACGATCCCGACCGTCAAGAAGAGAATCGCTCGCTCGACAGACGTCAAGGGTAATAGAAAAGCGACAAGTAACACGATGGCACCAACTGTCACGTGAACTTTCATATGCCGTTCTTCTCGAATCGATTGGCACAATCCGTTCATGGCATGTCGAAAGGGTTGCCACCAGCTTTTCACAATGTGCCCCGATATAACTCGAAGTGATGCAGGATTTCCTCCTGTCGCTTCGTCATGACTTCCTCATCTGCTTTTTCAATGTGATCGTATCCGAGTAAATGGAGAAAACCATGGACAGCGAGGAAACCGAGCTCTCGCTCAAAATGATTGCCATACTCTGCCGCTTGTTCACGACACCGTTCTACGGAAATGATCAAATCGCCGAGGACGATTGGTTCATCTTCCAGCAATCCAAAATCGATTTCATCTTCTCCGAGTTCTTCCATCGCAAAGGAAATGACGTCTGTCGCCTGATCCTTTCCACGCCATTCACGATTGATTTCTTGAATCTCATCGTTTGAGACGAAAGTCACGGACAACTCACTATTTGAATCGACTTCTTCTTGTTCCGCCGTGTAAATCAAAATCGATTCGACAAGCTGTCGTTGTTCTTCCGTTAGACGATTATTTTCGTCTGTCATATAAATATTCATGTCGTTGCCTCTTTCTTTAATTCTGGATACTCGATTCGTTCATGGAACAAACCGGATAAGGTATGACACGCACTTTCACCGACGCGATAAATCTCACGTGTCGTAATGTCACATTCCGCAAATTGGTCATCCATCATCTTTTCACGAATGATTTTCGAGACCAAGTCCCGAATTCCTTCTTCTGAAGGAGCTTTCATCGAACGAACTGCCGCTTCAATCGAGTCAACGATCATGATGACCGCCGCTTCACGGGTTTGTGGTTTCGGACCCGTGTAACGGAACGTCTCCTCGTCGACCTCACCTTGTTCTGCTGCCTTGACATAAAAGTATCGTAGCAGAGAGGTTCCATGATGCTGGCGGCAAATATCGATGATCGCTGCAGGCAGTTTTGCGTCTTCGAGTAATTCAACACCATCCTCAGTATGTGCCAAGATGACACGTGCCGACTCTTCCGGTGTCAATCGATCATGGGGATTGCGTCCATGCTGGTTTTCAATGAAATAAAGTGGTCGTCGCGTTTTCCCTAAATCATGATAGTAGGCTCCGACTCGTGCAAGCAATCCATCTGCTCCGATTGCTTCACAGGCTGTTTCTGCTAGGTTCGCGACCATCATACTATGATGGTACGTTCCCGGTGCTTCAACTAATAGTTTTTTGAGTAACGGATGCGTCGGGTTCAACAGTTCGAGTAGGCGGGTCGGTGCTAAAATACCGAATGTCATCTCAAGAAACGGCAATAGTCCAATTGCTAGGACGGCACTCAAGATACCACTCGCAATCGCAAAACCGATTAAAATCAGCGTTTCTCGTAGTTCGAACGTACCACTTCGTAACAGGACGAATGCTAAGAAAATCGCGATGTTTGCTCCGGCAATCGAAATACTGCTCATGAAAATACGACGACGCGACAAACTAGATTGTAGGAAAAACGTTGCAACTAACCCACCGACCAATAAATAGATCGCGATATTGAAGCTGAAGTTTTGATTTGCACTATAGAAGAACGTTCCAGCAAGCGCCGTAAAAAGAGAACTCGATAATGCAATCCGTTCGTTCAATAAATTGCGCAGGACAAGCGCAGCAAAAGCGGTCGGTGTGAGTAAGTAAAGTGCAGGATTGATGTCGTCTGCTAAGAACGCCATACCATACATGACGAGTAATTGTAGACTGACGACGAGATAGACAAGACCGAATAAACGAATCCGCCCCATTTGAGCGTATCGCAATTTCGAACGATGAATGAATCCAAATAAAAAGGCAGTCATCAACGCACTGACAAGCATCGCACCGAGTAACGGTTTCAACGACTGTCGATCAGAAATCAAACCGACCAGTTGTAGCTGACGATAGGCATCTTGTGAAATCACTTCGCCTCGTTTGACGATCACTTCACCTTCTGAAATGATAACCGGTTCGACTTTATCACTCGTCTGCTTACGAAGCTGTTCCGTCTTTTCCGGATCATAGACGTAATTCGTCACGATCAGTTGATCGGTCAGCGCTTTAGCGACTGCTTTTAATGAGAAGGAGAGCGGCGAACGTTCGATATCAGTCCGCGCATTCTCACGTGCTTCTGCTACTTCACCACCATCGGACGAGATACGTTGACGCATCGCTTCTTCAATCGCTGTAATGACGACGTCACGTGTCGTATTCCGAAGTGCTGTCGTCGACGTCACAAGCAAGCGTAACTCATCATCCTTCAACAGTGTCGCCGCCTCCGTTCCACGCAGACGCTGTTTGATTTTACCGATCTCATTTGCTTTTTTAATACCGGACAAACTAGCAAAAAGTTGTTCTACTTTATCAATTTGCTGTGCTGCATACTCTTGTTTGATCGTATACTGACTCTCGATTGCAGCAACCGAATTTTCCTTGATTTGATTTGTTGCGACCCGGTCCTCCATCGTCAAGGGTGACCGGATATCTTCTTCTGCAATTGAGAATGGTTCTGCGGACAAGGCTTCTGGTCGAACGCTGACATACATCATCGTCGATACGATGAGATAGAATATTACTGTCAAAAGACCGACCCAGACCCCAACCTTGCGCATATCATCTCCCCCTTTTTCCTCTATTTCCGTAACGGCTTAGGTCAAATCCTGACTATAAGCATCAACGATTTTTCGGACAAGTGGGTGACGTACGACATCAGCTGAGCCAAAGTGCTCAAAATGAATCCCTTTGACATTGCCGAGCAAATGTAACGCTTCTTGTAGACCAGACGTTTTTCCACGCGGAAGATCGACTTGTGTTAAATCGCCCGTAACAATCATCTTCGAATGGAATCCGAGACGCGTCAGGAACATCTTCATTTGTTCCCGTGTCGTATTTTGCGCTTCATCGAGAATGACAAAAGCATGTTCAAGCGTCCGTCCTCGCATGTAAGCAAGCGGTGCGATTTCGATGACACCACGTTCAAGCAGACGAGCCGTATGCTCGACACCAAGCACGTCATGTAGCGCATCGTACAGAGGACGTAGATAGGGATCGACCTTTTCTTTAAGATCCCCTGGAAGAAATCCTAGATTTTCTCCTGCTTCTACTGCCGGACGCGTCAGGACGAGTCGTTTGACGTGACCTTCTTTTAACGCTTTTGCTGCCATCACGACAGCAAGATACGTTTTTCCGGTTCCCGCTGGACCAATACCGAATGTCAAATCACAGCGGTCGATTCCCCGAACGTAACGTGCTTGACCGAGTGTCTTTGCACGAAGTGGTTTTCCTTTATGATTCGTATGAATGACCGTATCGTAAAGTTCTAGCAGTTCATCCACACGATCTTGACGTGCAAGTTGAATGGCGCTCGTCGCGTCACGTTCCGTTAAAACAGCTCCGCGATTCACAAGTTGTTTCAAGACGCCTACGACCTGTCCTGCTAAGATCACAGACTGCTCCTGTTCGGATTGTGCCAACAGCTCATCTCCTCGATGGGTCAGCTGAACGTCAAGTTCTGCTTCCATCGTACGTAAGACTGCATCATTCGGACCGACGAATGCTTGAATCTGTTCTGAATTCGAAAATGCAAATGGGATTCTTTCGTTGAATATCACGTTGTGAATGGCCTCCTAGTCATGGATAACAAGTTGTCATCGCTTCATATCTAATCTCTTCCACTTTAGCACTTCCGCCGAAAAGATGGAAAGAAAAACCCGTTCCCACCTTTTAGGAAATAAAAAGAGTCGATCCTACGCGTTTCGTAGAATCGACTCACTAGACAAATATTAGCGTTTGCGCTTGGAAACAGGCGCACCAAGAACTTCACTCCAAACGATGGCACGTCGCATTTCATCTTGTGAAATCGTCGTTGCTGATGCTGAACGACTAGACGATCCAATGGCACCATCTGCTACGCTATCTTTGATTTCGCCAATCGTCGATGAGGACATCCCTTTTTTCGAATGTTGCTTTTGACGTTGGTCCAAACGTTGTTGCAATTCCGTTCGTTCATGAACTGGTCGCGCTTTCGTTTGCGTTACCCCCGGTTGTTTCTTCGCGGGTGCTTTTTTACGAACGACAGGTGGAGGTACCGTCTCTTGTCGCATCGTATCGACCTGTTCGGTCATTTGCTTCACATATTCACCGAACTCCTTTGAAGGAGTTCGGTTCGTCTGCTTCGGTTTTTTATCTGCTGCTTTTGAGATGACGGAGATGACACCGAATGCGATCATCAATCCGACCCATATGATATCCATACCGTCTCACCCTTTATTGTGAGTCATTTGGTGATGATTGCCCACCGATTGCTTGGCGCATTTTCGTATCTGCTGTCACGTTCAAGTAGTTCGCATAATCCATGACACCAAAGTTACCGTCACGCATCGCTTCAGCGATAGCAAGCGGCACTTCCGCTTCAGCAGCGACAACCTTCGCACGCATCTCTTCAACACGTGATTTCATCTCTTGTTCACTTGCGATCGCCATTGCGCGACGTTCTTCGGCTTTCGCTTGCGCAATGTTCTTATCCGCTTCTGCTTGATCCGTCTGCAGAACCGCACCGATATTCTTACCGATATCAATATCTGCAATATCAATCGAGAGAATCTCGAACGCCGTACCCGAATCGAGTCCTTTTGCAAGAACCGTCCGTGAGATCATCTCTGGATTCTCAAGTACTTCTTTTTGGTCATTACACGAACCAATTGTTGAGATGACACCCTCACCAACACGTGCGATGACCGTTTCTTCCCCAGCACCACCGACGAGACGATCGATGTTCGCACGTACCGTGATCCGGGCTTTCGCTTTCACTTCAATCCCGTTCATCGCCACACCGGCAATGAATGGTGTTTCGATGACTTTCGGGTTAACCGACATTTGAACAGCTTCCAAAACGTTACGACCAGCAAGATCAATCGCCGCTGCGCGTTCGAAGCTCAACTCGATATTCGCACGGTGTGCTGCAATCAAAGCATTGACGACGCGGTCAACGTTACCACCAGCAAGGAAGTGACTTTCCAGTTGGTTCGTATTCAAGTTCAATCCCGCTTTAACCGCCTTGATCAACGGATTGACGATCTTAGACGGTGTTACTCGACGAAGACGCATCCCGACTAATGTAAAGATCGATACGCGCACTCCCGCTGCGAGCGAGCTAATCCAAAGTGGAATCGGAACGAGCGTGAAGAAGATGGCGAGGAAAATTAAAATTCCTCCGGATATGAGTAATACAGTCAATAATTCAGGTGTCATGTGTGGGACTCCTCCTTCGTATGTTGGACTCTAACAATGACGCGTCCATGCGTCACTTCTTTTACGACGATCGTTTCCCCCGCTTGAATGAAGGTCCCTTCCGTAACCGCATCGATTCGATTTCCGTCGATTTCAATTGTTCCTGACGGACGGAGAGGTGTCAGACTGACTCCTTCTTGTCCCAACAGTTGCACTTTGTCTTGATGAGAAAGATAGCCTTTTTCAGACGATGTGGAATCTGTCAAAATCAAACCTCTCCATAATAAGGATTGATTCGATTTAATTCTGCGATATGCCCAGTATCCGGCCGCAAGTGATAGAAATACAGCAAGTCCAACCGCTATGCCTACTTGACCAACTGTAGCACCTGCCATGATCAGACTAGCAAGGACAGCCCCGATTCCGAGGACTCCAAAGATTCCGAACCCTGTGACGAATATTTCGACCAGTAACATGAGGACCCCGATCATGAAGACCGCCAAAATCATCCCTAAGCTAAACGTCATGCGTACGTTCACCCCTTTTCATTCGTGTCAGAAGTTGCTTCTTTTGCACTTTGATTCGTTACTATAATTATATACGCTTTCAAAACAAAAAGGTTTCATGACTATTCTGAATTCATTAAGAAACTTTTAATTGTGACAGGAACGACAAAAAAGGTGCCCCGAAGGACACCTTTTTCATGTATTAAGCGAGCCGTTGTTTGACGAGTCGATTAATTAACGCACCGTCTGCCTTGCCTTTAAGCTGTGGCATGACGATACCCATTACTTTCCCCATATCTGAAGGAGCAGAGGCACCCGTCTGCGCAATAGCTGCGTCGACGATTTCCTGTACTTCTTCCTCGGAAAGCTGTTTTGGCATATAAGCTTCGAGCACGACAATCTCTGCTTGAATTTTCTCGACGAGATCGTGACGACCAGCGCTTTCGAATTCTCGGAGGGAGTCGTTGCGCTGCTTCATTTCACGTGAAAGAATCGTTAATTCTTCCTCGTCTGTCAATTCTTGCTTACCGAGTTTGATCGTTTCATTTTGCAACGATGATTTCACCATCCGAATCGTCGTAAGACGATCTTTTTCACGTAGACGCATGGCTTCTTTCATATCCGCTGTCAAACGCTCCTGAAGACTCATGAGGATACACCCTCTCTAACGTTAGAACTTCTTACGCTTACGCGCAGCCTCCGATTTAAGCTTACGTTTTACACTTGGCTTTTCGTAGTGTTTACGTTTACGAACTTCTGCAAGCGTACCATCTTTTGAAACACCACGTTTGAAGCGACGAAGTGCGTCTTCAAGTGATTCATTTTTACGTACACGAGTTTCCACTAGTTTTCCCTCCCTCCGATATTACCGACTAAAGGAAACGTGTCAGACACGTCATACAACATTATAGTAGGAATATACAATTTGGTCAACAGTTGATTCTAGCGACTTTTCTGTACCCTACGCTGTTCCTTTTTGTTCTTATCTATCCTCTCATGGTTGCATCCGTTTGACAACAAAATCTAGTCATTCCTGCATCAAAATCCAGAAACTTTTTTGTAAGCGTTATCATGTATTTTTTAAAATGTTTTGTCAAAAAGGGTGATGATGTGTCAAAATATAGACAATTATCAAATAAAGGAGTGTGACATCACTTATGAAAGAAGCAAAGCGCATCATTTGGGGATTGATTCTCGGGGTGATTCTCGGAATCGTCCTCGCTTCCTTACCGGACAAGTCGATTTATGAGGGATTGAATAAATATGCTTTACAACCCATCGGAACGATCTTCCTGAACTTAATTAAGATGCTCGTCGTACCGATCGTCTTCTTCTCAATCGCCCTTGGCGTCATGGGACTTGGAAATCCAAAAGAGCTTGGTCGTGTTGGTGGGAAAGCCATCACTTACTTCATGACGACGACAGCTGTCGCAATTGTCATTGCTCTCGGTTTGTCATTACTGATCAAACCGGGTACGTTTGGTAACTTCGAGACGCAAGGTCTGGAATATGATAACGGAAATCTACCAGATACGAGCATAATCAACACAATCGTTGGTATGTTCCCGACGAACCCGATCACGTCGATGGCGGAAGGAAATATGCTACAAATCATCGTCTTCAGTGTCTTTATCGGTTTTGGGATCACGTTCCTCGGTCAAAAAGTCTCGACACTACGGACGTTCATCGAGCAGGGTAATGATTTAATGACGTACTTGATCACGCTCGTCATGAAAATGGCACCGCTCGGAGCATTTGCTTTGATCGCATCAGCCGTCGGTTCTCAAGGGTGGGATTCGCTAAAAGCAATGGGACTTTATATGGGTGTCGTCATCTTGTCACTATTCGTCCATTCCGTATTGACGTATGGTTCGACTGTTTCACTTCTTGGGAAGATGAACCCGTTCTTCTTCTTTAAGAAGTTCGCACCTGTCATGCTGTTCGCTTTCTCGACGTCTTCGTCGAACGCAACACTCCCTGTTGCGATGCAAACGGCTCAAAAAGAGTTGAAGGTTCCGCGTTCCGTCTCAAGTTTCGTCCAGCCTCTTGGTGCGACGATCAACATGGATGGAACAGCAATCATGCAAGGTGTCGCGACTGTCTTCATCGCGCAAGTCTACGCTGTTGACTTGACGCCAGGTCAACTTGCGACTGTCGTCCTGACAGCTGTTCTTGCATCGGTCGGAACAGCCGGTGTACCGGGTGTCGGTCTCGTCATGTTGACGATGGTTCTTCAATCGGTCAATCTACCGGTCGAAGGGATCGCTTTAATCATCGGTGTCGATCGTCTTCTTGATATGATGCGGACAGCCGTCAACATCACTGGTGACGCAGCATGTGCCGTCATCGTCTCGAAATCGGAAGAAGGTAATCTGAAAGAAGAAGAGAACGAAGAAACGGATGAGCGTTACGCTTGATTGCACGTTTCTCGACTGACGAAAAGGACATTCCGCCAACTGCGGAACGTCCTTTTTTATCTGTTCACTTATTTTGATAAGACGAATGAGCTAAGTCCTTCGACACGAACCGTACCTGATACGTTACGGATTGCTTTGGTTCCTGCTTGTTTACCGTCTACAAGCAACTTCCATTTCCCTGTAGGTAGCTTCATGTCGACTGCTGTTCGATTCGCATTATGAATGACGTAGAGATCATCCTTTTGTTGTGGCGCAGCATCATCTAATCGATAGGCGATGACTCGTGCCGGTGCTGCTTCAAACGTCAGGTAACGACGAATGTCTTTTGCTGTTGCTAAATGAAGTACTGGATTCTTTTTGCGTAACTCGATCAATCCTGTCATATAATCAACGTCTTGTTGACGGTCCATCTTCCGTTTCCAGTCGAGCTGGTTGACAGAATCCGGTGATTTATATGAGTTATGGTCGCCGCCCTTCGTCCGCATGAAGTCCTGTCCTGCATGGATGAACGTCGTTCCTTGTGACGTCAACAAGATGCTTGAAGCCAAACGATGCATCTTTGTCTTCGTTGCGTCATTGTCTTGCGGATTCGTCAGGTTCAACTTATCCCAGAGCGTATGGTTGTCATGTGCTTCAACGTAAGTGATGGCTTGATCTGGTTCTTGCGTAAATCCTTGAATCTCTTTGTCATAAGCAATTTCTCCGACGATTCCGCGTTTGATGCGCGTTTCAAGACCCGTTGTTCCGTTAATGAAACCAGCATCTGAATCGATGAAGACGCTACCTTTGAGCGCATCGCGTAGATTGTCATTGAAATGTCCGATTCCTGGCATTTGTTTTGTATTCGTTTGGTTTGCCTTATCCGTCTCCGGAAGCGGTGTTCCAAGGCTCCACCCTTCTCCGAATACAAGAATCGACGGATCAATTCGTTTTGTCGCCTGTTTGACAGCATTCATCGTCTTGACGTCGTGAATGCCCATTAAGTCAAATCGGAATCCGTCCCAGTGGTATTCTTTCGCCCAGTATGAGACAGAGTCAACGATCAATTTGTGCATCATTTGACGCTCAGATGCTGTATCGTTTCCGACACCAGTTCCGTTCGCTAAATCGCCGCCTTCTGTATAACGATAGTAATAACCAGGGACGATTTTATCAAGGTTTGATGCCTTTGCGTCAAACATGTGGTTGTAAACGACGTCCATGACAGCACGAAGTCCATTGTCATGTAGTCCTTGAATCATCTGCTTCATTTCTGTGATTCGGACTTTTGGATCATAGGGGTTTGTCGCATACGATCCTTCTGGTGCGTTATAGTTCTTCGGATCATAACCCCAGTTATACGATTTAAGCGGGTTCGTCTCATCGACGGACGCTGTGTTGAAATCATAGACTGGAATGAACTGAACGTGCGTGATGCCAAGTTCCTTCAGATGATCAAGCCCCGTCTTCGTCTTCGTTTTCTTACCATCCTTCGTCAAACGCGTACCTGGCTCGATGACGCCAAGGTACTTCCCTTTTTGTTTGATGCCTGAATCGTAACCTGAATTCGTCACATCAAACATCGATAAATCACGGACGTGTGATTCATAGATGATCGCGTCTGTCGCATGGCGAAGTGGCATTTTCCCATTCGTCCAGCGTTTTGGATCCGTCTCGCGTAAGTCGACGACGACACCTTGGTCGCCATTGACGGCGACTGCTGTCGCATACGGATCAACAGCACGCGTTGATTCTTTGGCGTGTTTGACTTCGTATGTGTATCCGACACCGTCAAGATCGCCCTTGACTGTTACTTGATACACACCACGATCCGTTCGTTCCATCTTGATTTCGCGCGTGATATCTTTTGTCGTAGCAGCTTCTTGTTTTGGTAAGCGATACAATTCGAGCTCGACGGCTTGTGCTGTCGGTGCCCAGACTTTAAACGTCGTCTTCGATTTTTGATAGTCGACACCGAGTTTTCCATCGTAGGCATACTTTTGGTCGAATGCTTTCGAACGGAGCACTTTACCTGCTTCAAGAATTGCTTCTCCAAAAACAGGATGAGATGCTCGGACGACTTTTGCTAAATCGATATCTAAAGTGACTTCGACTTTTACCGTTTTGGCATCGATTGCTGACACGACTGGATTCGTCACGCCTTCAAACGTAAATGCCTTTAAGTCTTCTTCCGTCAGCGGTGCATTCGTTTTTAATGTCATCATCCGGAAGTCATCTGCTAAAAAGCTTGTGATTTTCGGTGTGCGATCAATTTCCGGTTTGCTGTAGTATACCGTCTGATCCCCTTCAATCAACCAGATGTCTTTCGCCCCTGCATAAAAGAAACGATCAGCTCCGTCTTTTTCCGACCAACCCTCAAGATGAGGAATGACGCCTGCAAGACGTGCTTTCGTTGGGTTATCGAGCGTTACCTTGGCAATGGTACCGAACTCATCCTGCTGATCGAACTCGAAACGCTTGCCATCTTGCTCTTCCGGCCAAGACCAGACACCGTACTTTTCGTAATCATTGTCATACCGGTAATAGTGGATGTTCGTATCAATTTTTTCGACATCTGCTCCATTGCTTGGATTGACTGTCGAGATGTCCTTGCTTCCCGACTCGATCCAAATTTCAGCAACACCATTTTTAATCATGTCTTTCGTAATGAAGCGATCATTCTCAGATCCCCCATCCTTGTTCCAGTTGTCATCTCGAACGATGAAGCCGATTTTTTCCGGCTGATCAACTGGAAATTCATAAGCTGCGATTTTTCCGTAAGCATCCTCACCGTTAAAAGCGTGGGCTTTATTCGGAAAATAATCCGGCCCATTTGCCCATAACCATAGATTCCAATCTTTTGTGGCATTCGGGTCTTCCTTGTAGTGAATGATGACTAATGTCGACTTCCCTTTTTCCAGTGCTTGACCGGATAAAGAGAGTCCACTAAATATCAGTGCAAACGTTAGCGCAACGATACAAACGAATCTCATGCGTTTCATACGGTAGCCATCTCCTTTTGGTATGTAATCGTTTTCATTTTGCATCCGTTTACAAGTCCTGTCAAAGCCTATTTCATCGATTTGATCGAAAATAAGACTTTTGAACCAAGCACTTTTTTCAAAAAGAATGATGCGTTACTTAAGAGAAAGATAGGAAAAAGCGCCTCCACAATCATTTGCTAGAGACGCTCAACCTTGTTTATTTGATGGTAATACTAATTATGACTTACGATCGTGCGAGAAGTTTAGCGATCGTCTGCTTCGTCTGTTCCATTGATTCGTCCGATGCAAAGAAATACCAGACACCATCACTTGCGATATATCCTTCTCCCTCGATTTTCAGCGGCTTCAATTGTTCGAACCCACGCTGATTCTCCTGTGCTAGCTGCGCTGCGACATCAAGTCCGATATTCGTCGTAAAGTTGTTTTTCATGACATCCGTGATCTTTTCGAGTTGCGTCAACAACTGTGGTCCAGCAAGCTTCATTCCGACTGCTTCTAGCACTTGACGCTGACGAATTTGTCGACCCATATCGCCGAGTGGATCTTGCTTTCGCATCCGAGCATAACCACTCGCTTCAAGACCCGTCAGATGAATTTTCCCTTTATCATACTCCTTTTGAAGACGACGGTCGTTCCAACTAAAGGCAGATGGATTGTCGACCGTGACACCCCCAACAGCATCGACCAACTCAATCAATCCATCCATGTTGATTTTCGCATAATAAGGAATATCGGTCTCAAACGTCTGCTCCACCGTTTCGATTGTCTCTTTCACCCCCCCATAGGCATAGGTATGATTGATTTTAGTCTTTTCGCCAGACGGCACGGTTACCTGCATATCTCTTGGAATGGACAGGGAAGTCGCTTGTTTTGTTTTTGGATTGAATGAAAGAAGCATGATGGCATCGGCACGTCCCTTATCATTTTTCCGTTCATCCACGCCCAGTAACAAGACATTAACCGGCTTCATCGATTCGAGTGGCTTAGGTTGCTCTCCATCTAACGGTGTTAAGAACGCGTCTGCCGTTTGCTTCACTTTTAAAAAAGCTAAACCAGCTGATGCACTAGCAATCAGAACGAACCCTAGTAGGAGCGCACTCAATACGCGCCAAACAAGGCGTGGTTTTCTTTTCGCCATTCGGGATCTCATGTCATGAACTCCTTCATAGTGTGTTTTCATACGTCTTCATCAATCCAGCAATGTTCGAGTTATGCAGGAACAACACGGAGTCGACTTGTTTTTGTTTAGCGAACTGCGACACATCGAATGATTTTGGGACGTAACGAACGTCGACGACTTCGAGATTGGCACTTTTAGCAAGGAACGGTAAGACTGGATTCGCGAATGAATCCTTTAAGACGAGAATCGTTGGTCGATCATTCTTCGTCTGCTCCTTCATCGACATGATGCCATGATTCCCGCGCAAGAATACTTCATACCGATCGACGTAATCTCCCTCTTGCTGAACGAAGGATTCATCAATGACTGGGCGATCGCATGCACCGTCGTAACAGACATTGATTCCTTTGAAAAATGCTGGTTCATAATAGGCTAACTGATCACCAGACGTCGCATACGCAAGCGTCGTCTTTCGCGCTAATGAACCATAATAGGCATGCTCATCTTCTTTACGATTTGCTTTTGATGGCATGACTGGTCGTAAGTCCATCCCCTTCGTAATCGTCTGATATGCTGACGCTGCTCCGTCGATATTCCAGTGATGGTCCGTCTTGAAGTAGTCCGTTAGTTTTAATTGATCAAGTGACAAATTCGTCATCCCCGCAGCCTTGAAGTCACGAATCATTCCTGCGTAACGTGTCCGTGCATTCGAAGCAACATACGATGGGATCAACTGATCGCGTTCAGCAATGACCGTCTTCGATGGAGCTAGCGCCATATAGACGGGTCGATCGACTTCTTGCACGAATTGCTGAAACGCGTTTGGAATCTGGACTTGAGTCGAGGCACTCGGTTCGATCATATAGCCATTTTTAGCTGTATAGATTCCATTACGAAAAGGCTGTCTGAAGACATCCTTCGATAGTAGCGCCTGCATCTCAACGAACGTCCCTCGCAAAAGTAGTTGGTCCGTGAAATACGTCTCCATCTTCAGCATGTCTTTTCCAGTCGCGATTCCTTCGATCGTCGGATCGACCGATTGTGCGAGTGTACGATTTTCTAGCTGAGAACGCACACGGTCTTCTCGGACGATCGTACCAATACCAATCGTTAACAAGATGAGTAAAAAACTGATCGTCGTCACCCACATCATGATCCGTTCAAAAGAAGTCGTCCGTTTTTGTCCCTGCTTATTTTCTGTTTCAAGTGGCTGTGCCATCAGTAGACCTCCTTTTTAGAAGCGGAAATAGATGAATGGATTAAACGTACTTGCAACAAGTGCTGATGTCGCCAAAAATAGTAGCAACATCGCATATCCATACTGCATCGTCGTACCAATTCTTCCGAGTGACACAACTAATCGCTCTCCGATGATTTTCGGAATCGGTGTCGCTGCGATACACGCGACAAGCAGTAGAACACCATTTTGGACAAGCTGGTAGCTCGCGCGTTCATCCCAGATCACATCTGGTACGAACATCGCTTGAATGTACGTAACGGCTTCCGGGAACGTCTCGGAACGGAAGAATACCCAACCGACCAACACGAGTACGAGTGTCCAAACGGTCGAGAAGACTGGCGTTTTCGCCAACCATTTCCCGAGAAATGCTTTCTCGAGCATGATCCAGATTCCGTAATACGCTCCCCACGCGACGAACGTCCAACTAGCACCATGCCAAAGACCCGTCAGCATCCAGACAATTGCTAAGTTGCGATACTGTAACCACGGTGAGACACGATTTCCACCAAGCGGGATGTAGACATAATCCCGGAACCACGATCCGAGCGAAATATGCCAACGACGCCAAAATTCAGAAACGGACTTTGAAATGTAGGGATAGTTAAAATTCTCAAGAAAATGAAATCCAAACATCAAAGCTAGTCCAATCGCCATATCACTATATCCTGAAAAATCGAAATAGATTTGTAAGGCGTAGGCGATAATGCCAATCCAAGCAAGCCCCATCGAGAGATCTTTCATATTGAAGATGGCATCCGCGACCTGACCACATCCATTGGCAAGAATCAGTTTTTTAGCTAAGCCGATCGTAAACCGACGAACCCCTCGGGCAAAATCGGAAACTGTCTCTTCTCGTGATTCGATTTGACTCGCAATCGTGTTATAACGAACGATCGGACCCGCGACGAGTTGGGGGAAGAACGCGATATAAAGGGCGAGGTCAAGCGGATTCTTTTGCACCGCTTCCTTCCCTTTATAGATGTCGATGACATAACTCATCGCATGAAACGTATAGAACGAGATACCGAGTGGCAAGACGACTTCTGGTACGAACCATCCTAATCCGAATGTCTCGTTGACCGAACGAACGAAAAATCCGCTGTACTTGAACCAGCCGAGTAATCCTAAATTGACTGCAATCATACTAAACATGATCCATTTGACGCCGATTCGCTGTCGATACAGATCGACGAACAAGGCGAAGAAATAGTTGATCGTAACGCTCAGTAACATCAGCAGTGCAAAGCGTGGTTCCCCGAATGCATAAAAGAATAGACTCGTCACTAGCAGCCAACCATTTCGGAAGCTACGTGGTAGTAGGTAATAGACGATCAAGACAGTCGGTAAGAACAGAAATAAGAATATCGTCGAACTAAATAGCATACGTCGCTTCCTCCCCTGCCGTGACATGCTGCACAATCTGAATGTCCCGGAGATGGACCCGGAAGCTCCCCTCTTGCAAGAACTTCCATGCCACTTTGAAATACTTCGCTCCTGGTACTCGTTTCATCTGTACCTGAACGACTGTTTCATTCATCAGTGTGACGGTTTCCGTTTCCGACCCCATCCGTTTCTTCTGTCCATACTGCATCTTGAATAACTGAACGACACACGGTGCATCGACTTCGAAATGACAGGTCACCTCGATGAGATCTCCTGTAATCGTGGCGTCTGTTCGGTATAACTTTGAAGGCGGATGTTGAAATCCTTGATCAAACAACTGAATGTACAATTTGTCGTCTGCCGTCGCTTCTTGAAAATCAAAATAGACACCATCTGTAGCATCCTCAAGCAAGATTTTTTCCTGCGTTCCGAATGGAAAGAATTGATAAATCGCTGGAGGAATACGTTGACTCATACGGGTACCTCACTCATGATCGCATCGACGATTCGCTCTGCTGCCTGTCCATCGCCATAAGGATTCGCCGCTTGTGCCATCGATTGATAGAACACTTCGTCCGTCAATAATTGATGGCTCATCGCATAGATGCGCTCTGGATTCGTACCAACCAGTTTCAAGGTTCCTGCTTCGACGCCTTCAGGTCGTTCCGTCGTCTCCCGTAAGACAAGAACGGGAACACCGAGTGAAGGTGCTTCTTCTTGAATCCCGCCTGAATCTGTCAGGATGAAGGAAGCGCGCGCTGCAAGGTTATGGAAATCAAAGACATCAAGTGGTTCGATCAATTGAATCCGCGGATGATGTTTCAGGCGAGCTGCCGCTTCTAGTACGACCGGATTTGGATGAACCGGATAGACGATTTCGATTTCCGGATGATCATTTGCTAACCGTTCAATCGCATCAAAAATCGTTGCCAGTTGTAAATGATTCTCACGGCGATGAACCGTAAGCAAGACAAGTTTTCGTCCCGACTTCTCGAGGCGTGTTAGGACAGGATGCGTATATGTCGATGATACAGTCGTCTTCAACGCATCGATGACCGTATTGCCGGTTACGATGATCGGTGTCTGCTTGTTCTCAGCACGTAAGTTCATGGCAGCCTGTTCAGTCGGTGCAAAATGATAATCCGCCAACACACCTGTCAATTGACGATTCATCTCTTCAGGGAACGGCGCATACTTTTCATATGTCCGTAATCCTGCTTCCACATGACCGACTGGGATCTGTTGATAGAACGCCGCTAAAGAAGCAGCGAACGTCGTCGTCGTATCCCCATGGACAAGGACGAGATCCGGCTGTTCCTTTTCGAGGACACGACGCATCGCGTTTAAAATACGCGCCGTCATTTCCTCTAACGTCTGACGCGGACGCATCAAATCCAAGTCATGGTCCGGAGTGATCTCGAACAGTTCAAGGACCTGATCGAGCATCTCTCGGTGCTGTGCTGTAACAACGACGATTGGTTCGACGTCCTGACGATTTTCAAGTGCTTTGACGACCGGCGCCATTTTGATCGCCTCTGGTCGTGTTCCGAATACAAGCATGACACGTTTCATTTACTTCATCCCCTATCTCATTTCATGACGATTGTTCAATCGTCTCGCCCATCATTTGCTGATCCACGGAACCGATCCGTTCCGTTCGTTTCTTAGCTACGTAATGGGAGGCTTGCTTTTTTGATAACTGTTTGTACCAATATAGATATTTATTGTATTCAGCCAACGTTTCGTTCGTCGGACCAAATAGACGGACTTCCCCGTATTCCAACCAAAGGATTTTTGTACAGAAACTCTTTACCTGGCTGAGCGAATGACTGACGAAAAAAATCGTTTTCCCTTGATCGCGGAATTCACGCATCTTATCGAGGCACTTTTCGGTAAACGTTTGGTCTCCGACTGAGAGTGCTTCGTCGATGATCAAGATATCTGGATTAATATGAATCGAGATCGCAAAACCAATTCGAGCTCGCATGCCGCTCGAATATGTCTTGACCGGCTGATCGATAAACTCCCCGATATCAGCGAACTCTAGAATTTCTGGAGTAATCGTCTCGATTTGTCGTTTCGTTAAGCCCATCATTAGCCCTTTTAATTCAATGTTATCTCGCCCTGTCAGTTGACTATTCAATCCACTAGAGATGGCAATCAATGCTGACTTTCCACCCAATGTGACCCGACCGTACGTCGGTGGTGTCACGTTAGCAAGCAGATGCGATAGTGTCGATTTTCCACTTCCGTTGATGCCAACGACACCGACGATTTCTCCCTCTTCCACAGAAAAAGAGACGTTCTTTAGAGCATAGAACGATTTTCCATTCACCTTACCGAACAACACTTCCTTTAGCTTGTCGATCGGTCGGGCATAGAGCATGTACCGTTTCGATACATTCTCAAACACGACATGACCCATCGTTCTCCCTCCTATACGTAATCGATGAAATAGCGTCGGAATCGAATGTGAATCGATGCTCCAACAAGTAAGATTGCGAGCGTCATACACCAGAAGTACACGCCATACCACATATGATCGAGCAGATAGCCCGTTCCGATGAGTGCTGAACGATACCCCTCAATCAAATAAACGAGTGGGTTTAGCATCAACAACATCTTGAATAACGAGTGATCTGGCGGAATCCACATGATTGGCGTCAAATACATTAGCATGCGGATCGCAGATGTCACCATGTTTTGTACATCTCGAATCATCGTCGCAAGTGCGGATAACAATAAGGAGACCGCATAGAGGAATACGACGCCTGCCGGTACGATATAAAGGAGTTCAAGCGTATGCCATCCCGGGAAATAACCGAAGGCACACCCTAAAATGATCGTCAAAGCAATCATCGCGAGATGACGGTAGAATTGTGCCAAAATAACATACGCTGGAATCGTACTCAATGGAAAGTGCATCTTCGAGACGAGAGCGACCCGACCATAAATCGACCGGGAACCACTTGGAATCGTACTACCGATGAAGAACCAAGCAATCAATCCGCTGACGAGCCAAAAGACGAACGGAATTCCATCGACTGGATGACCACCACGAATCCCGAAGCCGAATACGACCCAGTAGACACCGATTTGGAGAAGTGGCGTCATGATCTCCCAAAACCAACCAAGGTATTGCATGCTATATTGACTCTTTGTTTCATAAAGCGAGAGTCGAAAGATCAGATATAGATGATCCTTCAACTCTCCCCCAATCGTTCGTAACGCGTTCATATCGCTTTCGCATCCACTTCCGTCACGCGGTGCGTATGCAAATTACCGAAGTTCAGGACTTTGACAGCGTCGAGCTCATTGACGATTCCTTTCGTATCAAAGAGTAACGGTGTCCGCATGTAGTTTGCGAGACGAAATGAATCAAATTGTTTGAATTCATCGTGGTCGACTAGGACGAGTGCGAGATCAGCGCCTTGAATCGCTTCCAGCTCATCGACGAGTTCGAAACGTGTCGAAATCGAGCGTTCGACGTGTGGATCACAGACAGCGACGTCAAGTCCACGGTCGAGTAATTGTTCAATGACTTCGACAGCTGGACTCTCGCGCATGTCGTCGACGTTTCCTTTATACGTGACACCAAAGACGGCGATTTTTGGACGGACACGTGAACCAACAAGACGTGCTGCTTGTTCAGCGACGAATTGTGGCATCTGAACGTTCGTTTGTCGTGCTGTATGAATGATGCGTGCAAGCGATGGAGCTTTTGCGACGATGAAGTAAGGGTCAACCGCAAGACAATGACCACCAACGCCCGGTCCTGGATGATGTAAGTTCACTCGTGGATGCATGTTCGCCATCTCGATGACATCTAAGACGTTGATCTCTAGCTGATGACATACTTGCGTCAATTCATTTGCGAGAGCAATGTTGACATCGCGGAACGTATTCTCCATTAACTTCGACATTTCGGCTGTCTTCGCGTCTGTCCGAACGATTTCACCTTGAACGAATGTTTCATAGACAGCTGCGCCCGCCTCTGCACACGCTGGCGTCAACCCACCGACGATGCGGTTATTATGAATAAGTTCATGTAAGATTTGTCCAGGCAAGACACGTTCTGGGCAATGGACGACATAGACGTCTTCACCAATCGTAAAGCCGGCTTCTTCAATCAATGGACGAACATGGTCATCCATCGTACGTGGTGCAATCGTCGATTCGACGATGACGACATTCCCTTTTTCAAGGAATGGTAGCATATTGTTAACCGCTGAAATAACATATTTCAAATCACATGATTTATACGTATCGTTTAAGTTAGGAGTTGGAACGGCGATTAGGAAAACATCTGCCCGTTCTGGTGTAAGTGTCGCCCGGAATTTTCCGTTTGCGACGACCCGTTTGATGACATCCTCGAGTCCTGGTTCTTCAATATGAATCGTTCCCGTGTTCAGAAGATTGACGATTTGTGGATCGATGTCGACACCTACGACTTCCGTGCCATGATCCGCGAACATCGCAGAAGAAGGTAATCCAATATATCCTAGTCCGATTGTGCAAAGTTTCATTTTGTCATTCCTCCATCGAGTTAGTCATACTAGCCAACGAACGGTCTGTGGCTTGGCTGTAACTAGACCATAACGACATTTCCTTTGCTTTCCAATGCTTCTAACCATCTCTTAAACCATTCTTCACAGACCTTACATTTCCAGCGTTTTCTATTGTTTTTGTAAATCTTATGAAGCTTTCGCGAATCCTTCGTATCTATTTGAATGAAACAAAACGACTCGTCAGGAATCCACCTTCATTGCACGTGGATTTCCCTTCGAGTCGTTGACTATTTCTCTTATTTTGCGTCAGATTCCATGAAAATCGAATCATAGACAGCAAGAAGTCGACCTTTTTCTTGCTCCCAGTTGTATTGTGTCCTTGCTACGCTTGCTCGCTCCTGCATCGCCCGTCGCAAGCTCTCATCCTTTACTAGACGATTGACCGCTGTAGCAATATTCTGCGGCGATTCGACATCGACGATTAATCCAATTCCTTCTGTTTCGACGACACGACGGATTTCTGGTAAGTCAGCCGCGATGACAGGAATCAACGCCGCCATGTACTCGAATAGTTTATTCGAAGAAGCAGAATAATGATTGAAACAGACATTCTGGAGGACTTGAAAGCCGACCGTCGCCGCTGCCGTGTAACTTGGTAGTTCAGCAAGCGGAACCTTCTCAATGAAGCGAATGCGAGACTTTTCCGATGATTGGGCAGCCAGTTGCATCAGTTTTCCTTTTAATTTTCCGTCCCCGACGAAAATCAATGTTCCTCGATCGATGAACGGCATCGCTTCAATGAGTCGCTCCAGTCCGCGTCCTTCTTGAATTCCGCCTTGATACAACAAAATCGGCTCATCTTGAGCAAGTGCTAACTCTTCGCGTAACGGTCGCGGTTGCGGAACAATCGGTTCGTAAAACGGATAATTGTGCAAGACAGACGGTCGTGTTCCGTATAACTTCTGGTGGTAATCCGCACGCGTGTCATTTTCAACGATCGTCTGATCGACGAAATGAAGCAACCAACGTTCTAATTTCCCTTGCATGCTTCCGTATCCTGTCCGATCGGTCTGGACTTCATGCGAATCATAGACGATTTTCGTCCCACGGGCCGCCCCAATCGCTTGTGGTAACGTATTGACATCGTTCGCATGCATGACATCATAATCATGCTTCCTAGCAGCACGTGTCATGCGCAGAATGCCGAAACTGTTGTACAGGGCGTAACGGATGAACCGACTTCGCATGAGTAAAAAAAGCACGAGAATCACGGGAATGAGCCATGGCGCAAGAAGAGCACCAATCAAACCGACAGCAAGTGTCCGTTTTTTCCGTTTACGAAAGAACGGGAGCCACCTCGCAAAAGGTGGCGTCCGGTCGATTCGAATGACGCGAAACCCTGACATCGGGTATTCGACTTCTGGAAGTGTGCCGTCATTTAGGCAGTATAGGTCCACGCGGTGCCCTGCTTCGACGAGTGCCGTACATTCACGTAAGACTCGGGCGTCATTCGTAAAAGGATTCCAAACAAACATTCCAATGCGCTTCATTCTGCGACCGCCTTTCGCGCCTGTGTTCGTTCGATGGCGTCGAACAAGCGCTGTTCATTCTGTTCCCAATCAAAATGACGTTGAACGTAATCCACACCCGCTCGTCCCATCGCTGCACGTTTTTCTGGTTTTCGTGATAACTCGAGAATATGATCGACGATCTCCTCTTTTTTCCGCTGGACAGACACATAACCAGCTCCTGCCTCTTCAATGACATGCGCTGCGTGTCCGGATACCGCTCCGACGATGGCACACCCCATCGCCATGTAGTCAATGATTTTACCGGGTGTCACCGTATCGAATGCTGTACTTTCGACGAGTGTCGCAAAGGCGATGTCACTCTTTGCCAGTTGTTTCAACGCATCCCAACGCGGCATCGCGTCAAGAAACTCGATGTTCGTCAATCCACGTTCCTTGACGAGTCGTTCGAACGTTTGCTTGTGATAACCATAACCGACGACTTGAAAGCAGATATCCTGCTCTTGTTGAAGTTCCTGTGCGACGTCAAGCAACAAAAACACATCTTGCGCGAGTCCGATATTCCCCGTATATACGACACGTACTTGTTCCGACACTTTTCGCCGTTTGATTAACCACTCGTTTTCCTCGATCGAGTTCGGAATGTAATGAATTTTTTCCGGTGCGATACCACGCCCTTCAATGTACGATCGAAACCCTTCACTATTAATGACCAATTGATCCGCCTGACGATACATCCACTTTTCAAGCCAGTAGAGCGGAGTCAATAACAAACGCGAATTCGTGATGCCGACGCCAATCAGCGACTCCGGCCATAAATCGCGTACATCGAGAATCAATGGCGCTTTTTTGACATGTTTCGCGACGACCCCGACGAGTCCCATGAAGATGGATGGTGTCGTCGCATAGATGTAGGCGTAGGATTTCGGGTCATGTCGCACCTCTTTTACTGCGAGCACGAATTGTTCTACAAACAAGCGAAGGCGCCGCCATAAATTGTTCGTCGCCCTGACGTCACGTGGTTGGATACGGGTTACATGTGCCGTATCCAAGCTCGGCTCATCCCAGAACATTGAATCCGTATAAAGTTCTGCCGTCGGATAGAGCGGTTCTGACGTCAGCACATGGACGTCACTTCCCGCTTGTTCCATCCGCTTGAAAATATTCTTCATTCGGTTTGCCGCACTTCCGATTTCCGGATAAAAATTTTGACAAATCATCAAGACGTTCATCGACGACTCCGGCGCTGCTTGAGTTGACGTCGGAACTTCCAGTAGCGGACGACGATTTTTCCGAGCTTTGATCGCGCAAGTGAGCGGTATTTTGATTTCCATGATGCATTCGCCTCCAGCAGTTCCAGATTTGCCACCAATGCCCCTTCGAATCGATCAAGCAGTGCGGCATATTGTTCTTCAAGCACCTTGTATTGTTCACGCTGTTCCTGTAGTTGCTGTTCCTGACGTAACGATTCTGCTTGTGCCTGCTCTAATACATCTGTTTGTTCCCCTAACCGCTGAACTTTTCGTTCTAGAGTCTGTTGCTTGCGTTTTAAGTCAATGATCGTTGCGAGATGCAATCGCTCCACCTCTTCAAAGGCGTCTTCTAGCCATTCAACTTCCTCCGGTAAAATCGATCGACCAGATTGAAGTTCCGGATAGACTTGAATCGTAATTCCAAGCCACTTATCGATCCGCTCGACCGTTTCGATTTTACCGAAAGGTGTCAATTGCTCAAGCAGTCGATTTAAATAATACGTCCGTTTATGATCTGCATAATCGTTCACTCCGAATGGGACTGTGATAACAAGTCGGCCTTCTGGTGCGATGAACGAGACGGCACGAGCGATGAAGCGTTCCGGCTCCCCGATATGTTCCAGTACTTCCGTCATTAAGACTGTATCGAATTGAATATCAGGTGTGTATGTCATGACATTCGCTTCATGTAATTCCACCTTTTCTTTAACGGATGTCGGTTCCTCGAGCAACGCTTGTTTGGCTTCGATGATCGCTTCTGGTAATACATCGATCCCAACGACATTTTTCCCTTCGCGTCCAAGCAAAATTGGAACGACTCCGCCTGAACAACCGATATCTAAAATGTGCTCCCCTTTTGCTTGTCGTACGATCCAGTGAACACGCGCGCGGACTTTTTTACCGAATCCACCGCCTAACTGATCGTAGTAAGCCGCCCGGATTTGATCTTTTGGTCGTGCTGTTTTCATCGATGCCGTCATTTCTGCACCTCCTCAAGTAATAGATGTTGAAGACGATCTGTCTCCTGTCGATCCGCAAGCTCCATGAATTGACGGATCAACGGATTCGTCAACGTGATCGGTTCATAGAAACTAATGATCGTACGTAACAATGCGACACTCGGTGCGAAATCCTTATCACTGCAGTAGCGCAATTTAACGAGATACCAATGCTCGAAGAAATGCTCGAATCGTGTTTGCTTATATTCCTCTAGCACTCCATAACGGGCGAACTTTTCTGCTCGTGCCCGCTCTCGGACGACACTTCGTTCAAAGAATTTCACCGTCAAGGCATTCACGGTCGATCCGGCAACCGCTGCATAATAATAATGAATGACCCGATTGACGAGTAAGACACGGTTCGCACGGAGCATCAATTCTTGGAAGAACAAGGAGTCCTGTCCGACTGCACCGACTACCTGCTCCAATTGATGTTCGAGCAGGAAAGTACGACGGACGACGAGTGCTTGAATGCTTTGTACCGCAAACCGATGTTTCAATAGAAAAGCTTTCGGATCCTCACAAACGGTTCGTCCCTGTTTACGAATCGTCGGTAAGGCGATGATACTCGTCTTCTCGGCCAGCTTTTTCATATGCCCTGCCACAAAATCAAGTGATGGATCTTTTTCTAGTTCCTGAAGCAAAAAGGCATAGCGATCACTGAGTACCTCGTTATCCGGATCAAGGAACGTCACGTAGTCAGCGCGTGCCATCTCGACACCTTTGTTGCGCGGACGTGAAGCACTACCGCTTCCACCTGTCTCGAAGAAATAGGTTCTGACATTTCCGTGGCGTCGTGCGAGACGCTCTACCGCTTGACGTGTCGCAACATCCGTTGATCCATCATCTACGAGTAAAATCTCTGATTCCATGAATCGATCCATCCGTGTAAGACTAGCGAAACATTTATACGTGAGATGTTTTCCATTGTTATAGATCGGAACGACGACCGATAGTTGCGGGGTCTGATTCGTCGGAACTACCGCCTGCTCGTTCCACTCAAATTGATCGAGCAACAGTGTTTTTCCGTTCAGTTCATCTGCCTGGAACATGTCATATCCGATAGCTGACCGCCAAACGATCGCACCGTTTCGACTACTACTCATCTCTTGTAGATGATACGGATACTCGCTTCCTTTTCGGACGATGCTCGCATCACTGTATTTAAAACCATTCACGAGATCCTCTAGATAATATTCGCCGTAAGATTCCTTTCCATCCATCCAAGCCACGAGATCGGCTTTATCGTAAGTTTGCTCCGTCAGCGCATCCGCAGAGACGATTTCGTCCGGTGTGAGACTTTGTCGATTGATCACGTCACGGATCGCTTCCCCGTCTTGGGCAACGACGATCAATAAGCGATGTTTCCGTGTCTCAGGTACTCGTCCAATGAACGCTAGAATCTGATCCATCCGTTCGAAGACCGTGTGTTCCGTCATGACGGCACGAAGCCCTTCTGCTCGTAACCGTTCGATTTCTTCTTGCGACGTACGTTCCACGATTGCCGTCGCCTCCTGTGCGTCATGCACGGTGAAGATGTTCGGAAACTCATTGTTGACGGCGATACTGTAATTCGACAGGATTAGATTCCCGAGTGCTTGCGATTCATAGACGCGACGGGCACACATCGTTTTGCTGTATTTGATGCTATTCAGGTTCAAGACCCAGTCATAACATTTACTGACTTGTTGTAAGGCATCATAAGGAATCGCTGGTGCGACCCGTGATTGATAACGTTCCGGAAACTGATAAGCCGGTAAGTCGAGATGATAATTCCGGTCCACGATATCGAGTTCGTGCGAAGACTGCATCACCCCATCAAACAACATCTCCGTATCTTTAACGCGCTCCGGATATTTCGCCATCCAGCTACCGGCAAATAAAACGCCCTTCTTTCGGCTACGCGTTGCTCCGATCGGATTGTGAATCAATGGATTGACACCAAACGGCATCGCCATGATCCGATCATGACCACATAAGACGCGGTATTCAGGAATCATTGCCTCATCTGAAGTCAGGACATAATCGGCAGCTTGAGCCACGTCTTGAAACCGTTCATGATTGCTCGGATCTTCCGTCGATTGAAAGACGACTGGAATTCCTTTAGCTTTGACTTCCTGCATCATTGAAAGCAACCGTTGGCGTTTTTTTGAATTCGGTGTGGCGACACCTTTCCAATCGTCTCCTCGTAACCCCTTCCATGAAGAGACGACTAAAAAGAGATCAATCTCGCGCTCGAAAACTTCTTCGAATGTGTGCGCATTGACGTAGTGGAGATGAACGGCATCTTCATAATAGGCGTACATGAATTCCGAGCAGACGATTGCCATCTCGATTGGTCGCTTTTCATAATAACGCGTCGTCGTCCGGACCGGAATCTCCGAGACATCCAATTGATTCAGCAGTGATGCTTGGCTATTTTGTCGGTAACGTGTCGTCGTTTTATTAGAAGTTCGAACCGTTGGCAGTCGCAAGACCTCTAACTGACGGAGTTTTTCGAGTGCCTCTTTACTTGCGGTCGTCGCGCTTGTTAGTCGTTTTTTCTCTTCGCGGACCCAGTTCAGTTGTTGCATGATTTGTCGTTTCCATTTTTGATCACTCACACGTAAACACCCTTCCTCTTTTCAACTCTTTCTTAGTCTACGGAAGCAGTTCAAAGGCTACTTGAAGGACTTGCAAGGTTTTTGTAAAGACTTCATGAAGCTTTTTTGGATTTTCCTTACATTCCATTTCAGTCAACCTGTATTTCCTAGGAAATCGACCACTTTCGCTTTCTTGTCCGTGGAAGTCATTCACATGTTTTCAAAAACGAATCCTATGCACTCTCATTGTTTTGGATTTAAAAAACGGGGAAACATTACTACGTACTGATAAAAGGAGATGACTGGACATGTTAAACGAAAAAAATCATGATTTACCAGATGAAAAGGCAGACGTTGGTCTTCACCCGGATCCTGATCCAGCTGAGACATCAGATCCCGGAATCAAGCCTGCGGAAACACAACATCCGGATCCTGATCCAGAAGAGCTCGAGCGCGATCGAAAAGATTCATGAATCTCACGCCATAGAAAAAGAGGTTGCGGAAATAATTCCGCAACCTCTTTTGGCATATTTACTTCACTTTTACTAATAGTTTCCCTGTGTTCGAACCATCAAATAATCCGAGGAAGGCATCTGGTACACGATCGAATCCTTCAAAAATCGTCTCTTCGTATTGTAACTTCCCTTCACTAACCCATTGACCAAGTTGCTCAGCTGCTTCCTTGAATCGTTTGCCATAGTCACCTACTAGGAAACCTTGCATGCGCGCACGCGCGATGATTAATTTCGATTGAACACGTGGACCAATGTCCTGTTGTGCGTTATAACCGGAAATGGCACCACAAACCGGTACCCGCGCGAATGGATTGAGTCGATCAAGGACTGCATCACCGATTTCACCACCGACGTTTTCAAAATAGACATCGATGCCGTTTGGACATGTCCGGTCTAACGCTTCCCCGATGTCTTCCGTTTTATAATTGATGACTTCATCAAAACCAAGATCTGCTTTTAAGTGTTGTAGCTTTTCGTCACTTCCTGCGATTCCGACGACACGAGCACCTTTGATTTTAGCAATTTGACCAACGATCGATCCAACAGCCCCTGCTGCTGCCGATACGACGACCGTTTCCCCTGATTGTGGATTCCCGATATCAAGCAATCCGAAATACGCCGTCATCCCTGTCATTCCGAGAACACCGAGTGCTGTTGAAATCGGTGCAATCTGCTCATCGATTTTACGGACACTTTTCGCATCGACGACTGCCTTTGTTGCCCAATCGAGCATCCCGACGACGACATCGCCTGACTTGAGTGCCTCACTTTTAGACTCAATGACTCGCGCCACGACACCACCGTGAATCGGTTCATCAATCTCAAACGGTTGCGAGTAAGAGCGCGCATCGTTCATACGTCCCCGCATGTATGGATCGACCGAGATATAGAGTGACTCCAGTGCGACTTGCCCTTCCTTCAACTCTGCTAACTCAAATGATTCATAACGGAATGTTTCCCCTGTTGGTTTTCCGTTTGGTCGTGCCGCTAATACGATACGTTGTTCTGACATGATTCATGACCTCCTCTTTCAATGTACTTCCTCACTGTAACAATTCCGTTTCTGAAAGACGAATCCTTTGCTTGTTTGGAATTTTCTAACTTTTTCTTGACGCCTGCCTTTGCTTGCCGTAAGATAAAACACAATTCATAACTTTTATACTGTTATGCATAAAAGCATTACATAAGGAGAGGACTTGTATGGATTCATCTATTTTGCGTCAGCCGCGTCAATTTGCCGTTCATGTTTTAAACGGACTCAGTATCGGAATTCTCGTTGCCCTTATTCCAGGAGCACTACTCGGTGAACTCGCTAAGGCATTGTTGCCATACGTCTCTGGTGCCCAACATGTTTTAGATGCCACAACACTCGCGATGCGCCTCTTGCCGATGGTGATTGGTGTTGCCGTAGCCATGCAATTTAAAGTGACACCGATTGCGACCACGTCGATTGGACTCGCGACAGTCGTTGGATCAGGTGTTGCGACTCGTGCAGATGCAACCTTCGTCTTCGTCGGTACAGGAGACGTCATCAATGCTGGTCTGACGGCAGCTGTTGCGACGGCAATCGTCTTATTGATCGGTGAACGTTTCAAAACGTACACGGTGCTTGTCATGCCAACGATTTTGATTGTTGGAGCCGGTGGAATCGGTGTTTTGACGTATCCGTTCGTGACACGGATCACGACAGCGATCGGACATGTCATCTCAGACTTTACGGCACTTCAACCCGTCTTAATGGGTATTCTGATTGCCGTCGCCTTTTCCGTGCTCATCGTCTCTCCACTTTCAACGGTCGGCATTGCGACAGCAATCAGTTTATCGGGTGTTGCTGCCGGAGCTGCGAACCTAGGCGTCTGTGCCGCTGGATTTGGTCTTGCGATCGCCGGATGGCAAGCGAATTCACGTGGAACGTCGATTGCTCACTTTCTTGGTTCTCCTAAAATTCAGATGGCGAACTTTATCCGTAATCCCTTGATGATTCTTCCTGTCATGTGTAGTGCCGCAATACTTGGTGCACTAGCAGGAATGCTCGGTGTCCAAGGTACGCCGTTCAGTGCCGGATTCGGAATGTCTGGGTTAATCGGTCCGATCAACGCGTTACATCTGATGTCAGGAGGCTGGACATTGTTTAACATGACATTTGTTCTCGGGCTGTTCATCGTCTTGCCGGTCATCCTTTGTCTGTTGTTCCACCTACTCTTCCGGAGATTCCGTCCATGGATGAGTGCAGAACCATACCGACTGGATTTTGAGTAAGCTCATCTTTATTCGTTCTTTCATCACAAAAAAAGCCAAGCCGACCGTCTAAAAGATCGACGGATTGAGCTTGGCTTTTTGATGCACTTATTTGATTACTGCCAGTAAATCAAGCGGTGTCTCGATGACATGGTCCGCCGAATCCCACTCGGATTGTGTACCAAAACCGTATTGGCATAAGACGACTGGCATGTTTTCCTTACGAGCCGCTTCGACATCGGAAGACCGATCCCCGATCATCCAGTAAGTCGCTTCTCCAAACTCCTCACGGTGCGCTCGCAAGATATCCGCTTTTTCTTTCCCGTTGACGGATTCTAAGCATTTCGGACTCGTGAAGAACGAACGAATATCCTGGCTATCCAGCACAAGGTTTAGATAGTGGTTGCCACAATTACTCGCTGTTGAAATAGTGTGTCCCTCTGAAACTAGCGCTTCTAACAAGTCTCGAATTCCGTCGAACAAGACGTTCTGTTCCACCATCGTCGCTTCTAGATGACCATGTCTTTTTTTGCGGATTAACCGAATATCCTCTTCTGAAGCCTCTGGAATCGCCTTACGCCAAAAAGCACTTCCCGCCAACCCATAACTTGCTTGTACACTAGCTTGAGAAGGTTTTAGAAGATGCGGCATGTCCTCCATCGCCCGATGGATTGCTTCTGTCATCTGTTCCGTTGAATCAATCAATGTACCGTCAATATCGAATAAGATAATTGCCATGTTCCCACTCCTTTTAGATCTCTTTTTTTGCTTTTCTCTTTTTTTGTATCAAGTAGCCAATCGTAATCAGCATGCCTAAACCAATCCAAACGATTGGATGATTAAGATGATGCAATCTTCGCCATTCATGGCCGACGGCTTTCCCGCCCCAAATAAAGATGGTCGACCACAGCAAGAAAGAAATCGTCGTCACGACGGTAAACGTCCAGCGCGAGACGCCAGTCAACCCCGCACCAATGGCAAATCCGATCCGCCACATCGGAGACAGAAGAAGGATATAGCGTCCCTTTGTCTCCATTTGTGTCTGAAACTGGAGCATTTTCGTTTCCGAAATCCGAAACCATTTGAATAAACGATTCAATAACCGTTCACTCCCGAACTGACCAATCGTAAAGAAGAGGTTTTGACTGATGACGAAGCTCACTACAGCGAGGAACAACATGAATAGTAGATTCGCCTGTGCGGTATGCACGAGATATCCGGCATACGCGAGCGGTACTTCGCTCGGTATGAATGGAAACATGAGCGTCATCATGATTCCAATATAACCGTATGATTCCATCCAGTGATGTCCCATCTTCGTCCCTCCTCTCTCTTTACCAACTATTTCTAGTGTATCGAAATTTCAAGAAGGCGTACAGGAAACGGCTCTTTGTGGACAAAGAAGAGCGACTTCTGGTGTGAAGTCGCTCGGATCATCAAATTTAATTAATACGCGTCCTCACTTTGTACTGGTTGTGTACGACGCTTTTGTTGTTCATCCTGCCAGTCGCTGAAACGTGTCAATTCTTCGAAGACTGTTTTTGTGACGAAGAGGATGACCGCGATATCGTCTGCGAAACCGAATCCGAGTACAAAATCAGGTACGAGGTCAATCGGTGACACGAGGTAAATCAACGCGCCGATTACTTTTAAGATCGTTGTACGACGAATGTTACGGTATTCACCTGATTGGTACGCGCGAATCATGTCGACGAACAACGTCAACGGCGAGAAGACGACGGACAAACGAGAGTTACTGTTCACCTTCGCAGTTGCGCGTTGTAACAGCGAGTTCGTCTTTTCCGGACGATCGATATAATCTTTTGCATCTTCGGCATATTGATGTTCTTGTTTTTCTAATTGTTGATTTGAGAATTTCATTCCTATTTTCCCCCATTCTAAAGTAACTTCAACGCTTTTCTATTTCCCTGTTCCTACGGATGATAATCCTGTCAGGTTTCAGGATATGATGGAACGGTAAAAAAGGGAGAGAAGCGTTACAGAAAGGATGATTTTTTATGAATCATGTTAATCAAACCGTCATCATTACAGGAGCCGCGAATGGAATTGGTGCAGAACTCGCCCGCACCTACGCTGCGCAAGGCGCAAATGTCGTTCTTGCTGACATCGATCAGATGACAGGAGACGAACTGGTCCAACAAATCGAAGAAGATGGAGGGACGGCTTACTTCTATCACTTGGATATCCAACATGAAAAAGACGTTCAACTATTAATCGAAAAGGCGATTGAACATACTGGTCGCATCGATATTGTTATCAACAACGCCGGTATCATGATCCGAAAACCGCTCCTTGAATTGTCACTTGAGGAATGGGATCGGGTTCACCATACGAACCTGCGCAGCATCTTCCTAACGACCAAGGCGGCTACACCCTATTTAAAACAAAGTAAAAGTGGAGGTCGGATCGTCAACCTTGCTTCGACCCGCGCCTTCATGTCGGAACCGCATACAGAATCTTATGCGTCGACGAAAGGTGGTATTTTTGCACTCACACATGCACTTGCTGTCTCACTTGGAGAAGACGGTATTCTCGTCAACGCGATTGCCCCGGGTTGGATTGAAACTGGTGACTATCAAGAATTATCACCTGAAGATCATAGTCAACATCCAGCTGGTCGCGTCGGAAAACCAAGTGATGTTGCTCGTGCGGCTCTCTATCTAACACACCCAGATAACGATTTCTTGACGGGCGAAACACTGGTCCTAGACGGTGGAATGACACGAAAGATGATTTATGAGGAATGATTCGGATGGAGTGCCTTTCGGGGCACTTTTTCATTTCAAAAACTATACTTATACCTTTTTCAAACATTAATAAACCTTCTATTTATACGATGTTACAAAAATATATCTCCTGACATCATTCAGAAATCAATCTACTACACATTAATTTTTCCTTTTATATCAACATTTTCTGTTTATACTTCTGTTCATGCATCATTATTTTCATAAATTCTTCATTCTTTTCGCTAGCTTCTCTTGCATTTTTTTAAAAGAATTGTAAAGTGGATTTTCCGATTTTCTTGTTAGAGTGGGAAAGGTAACACTTCACACGGGAAAGGAATGACGCTTAGTTTATGAAACGACCTTTCGGAAAGTCACTTGGGCTATCGCTCATGACACTCACTCTACTCGCAAGTCCGCTCATGACGACAACTCCGGTCGACGCGGCAAGTTCATATAAAGAGAAGCAACAACAAAATCAGCAACAACAATCGAAGCAACGCGAGGCGTTGTCTCAAAAAAATAATCAATTATCTAAAGCACAGCAACAAGTCTACGCCCTGGATCAACAAATCAATGGGCTGACATTACAAGTCGTCGAGAATCAAAAGAAGATCGACGAAAACACGAAACAGATCGCTCGATTAGAAGATAAGATCGAGAAGTTACAAAAGAAAATCAAGAAGCAAGAAAAAATGCTCGGTGATCGCTTGGCAGTTCGCCAGTCTAAAGCTGATAACGCCCCGCTCCTTGAAGCCGTCTTCGGCGCAAAAGATGTCGGTGATATGATCAGCCGTTTCAATGCCTTTAATACAATTGCGGAAAGCGATGCTTCTTTGTTAAAAGATTACGAATCAAACAAAAAAGAACTGGCAGCTGCGAAAGAAGAACTAAAGCAGACACGCCAAGACTTGATTGAAGATCGTAATGTTTTAAAAAAGAAACAACGTGAACTGAAACAAGAAAAACAAAAGCGCACAGCACTTTTGAAGCGTCTGACGTCGCAAAAGAAAAAAATCGAATCTAACATCCTCAGCCTGAAAGAGGCATCGGCCCAACTGAAGGCACAGGAAGCAGCTGAAAAAGCAGCAGCCCGAGCAGCAAAGGCTGCTGCCGCAAAAGCTGCGAAACAATCAGCAGCTCCAGCATCTGTTAGTAAGGCTAGTACGAAAGTCATCTCAAAAGCAAAAGGTAAATTCATCAAACCTGCTCAAGGCTCTGTTTCGCAAGGAATGGGTGCAGCAAGCGGAAGTAATGGTTATGCGTACCACAATGGAACCGACTTCGCTGGTCCACTCAACTCGCCAATCGTCGCGTCTGCAAGTGGAACAGTCATTTTAGCAAGTTCAGGTGGTCCTTACGGCAACCACGTCTATATCTCTCATAATATCGACGGAAAAACGTATACGACCGTTTATGCCCATATGAATGCCTTGAACGTCAAACAGGGACAACAAGTCAAACAAGGACAGCAAATCGGTGTTCTCGGAAGCACCGGTAACTCGACTGGTCCACACTTGCATTTTGAAATCCACGATGGTGGGTACCAGTATGATGCGAATGGACGGACGAATGAGCTCGATCCAGAAAGCTTCTTCTAAGTCGATTCAAGAAAAAGTGCACTTCTTCTCTTCCGAGAAGAAGTGCACTTTTTGCTGTGTTCATTAAATTTTGAATTGATGTGTCTGACTATCAAGCGACGTCGTCGTTGACTCAAGTTCTTGCATCAATTGATGAATCTGTTCGAACGATGCCTGTTGATCGCGCATCGATGCAGCAATCTCTTCATTTCCAGCTGCAAGTTCTTCCATGACGCCACTGACTGTGCTGACTTGACCAACGACATGGCGGGCTTGTTCTTTCGAATGAACGAGTTGTTTCGTTACATAATCAAGTGTTTCTGTCACGTTTGCTACCTTTTGACGCGTCTCGCCGAATGCTTGTTGAACGTGTGTGAAGTTCTCGACCTGGTTTGTCTGCTCCCGCTCTGCTTGCACGAGTGCTTCTTGTAAGACAGCACCGTCCTGACGAATTGAACGGACGAGTGAGAAGATTGAGCGCGTCGCCTCGTGTGTCTCGTCGGCTAACTTTTTGACTTCACTTGCTACGACGGCAAATCCACGACCGGCTTCCCCTGCCCGCGCCGCTTCGATGGCCGCATTGAGTGACAATAAGTTCGTCTGTGCGGAGACTCCGGCGACGAGTTGTGCCATCTGTTCGATTTGTTGCGTCTGCTCTAGGAAACCTTCCAGTTTCTGACCGAGTTCGCGATTTTGTTCTGTTGACGCGCGAAGTGACCGTGCTTGCTGTTCCATGACGGAACTACTTTGAACCATCACGTGATCGGCCGCCTGTCCTTCTGCATAAGCGGTTTGCGCGCGTTGTTCACTCTCTTCAAAGAGCTGTTGCATATCGGACATCGTACTGACTGTCGTCTGGATATCGTCCGACACCGTTTGAGTACCACTTGCCATTTCATTGATCGCATGGGTCATGTTGCCAGAAACTTCAACGATGTTTGCGTTCTCTGTCGTTGCTTCCGTACTCATCTGACGAATCGTATTCGACGAACGACTGATCGTTCCGATGACCTCATGCAAAGTTCCTTGCATCTGCGCAACCGCTGTCTCGAGTCGACCAATCTCATCTTTTCGACCGGATACGACTAATTCCTGCGATAAGTCTCCGTCCGAAATCTGTTCTGCTGTCCGGACGACACGGCTGATCGGTCGTGTGATGCTACGTGCGAAGTACCAGTTGTATAACGCAAGACCAATCAGGAGAATGAATGTCGCGATCAATACGGTCCGCGTCAGGTTCAATGTCTCGTCTTTTGCTTCACGTTGTAAGACATCATAAAACTCTCCATTTTTCGTATGTAACGTGTATAGATCACTGAGGACACCTTCGATTCGTGCGGCATGGGAGCGAATCTCAATCGGATTCATTGCGTCCGTCAGTTCCATCCGTTTCGCAGAAAGCGTCTTATATTTCATATCCGCCCGGTTCAACTCTTCTTGGAATGCCGGAATCAAATATGTCTTTTGTAGCTGATTCAATGCTTGTTCGTTCTTTTTACTAAGAGCCTGTACTTGCTCCGCCTGACTTTCAGACGGTTGGCTTGCTAGTCGGTTCCATGCTGCCTGTTCATATAAGAGCTTCGTTTCAAGCTCTGAAATCTCAACGAGCTGTTTCCCGTAATCTTCGTTATAGGACTGAATTTGACGGAGTTGGAACAATGTCCATCCCATCAAGATGACGACACTCAAAATCGTCACTAACGTTGAGAGTAAAAATCGTTTCCGTAACGTCATTGAATCGTCACCTTACCTTCGAGCACGTCTTGTTGTAGCTGCTCTAATTTTTTTCGTTCCCCGTCCGTAAAGTTCGTGTTTCGGATTGGAGCCAATTGGATTGCCCCTTCTTTGACACCCAGGACGACTTGTCCGGACTGTAGACCTTTCGCAGCCACATCTTGTCCGATTTTCGTAATCGCAAGATCAACTTGTTTTAGCATTGACGTCATGACAGCGTCAGGCGCGATCGGAGTTTGATCGCTATCGACACCGATCGCTTTTTTCCCCTTCGTTTGCGCTGCCTCCAGGACACCGCTTCCCGTCAATCCAGCAGCTGCGTATAATACGTCTGCCTTTTTCTGCATCATTTCGTTTGCGAGCGTCCGTCCCTTTTCCGGGGCTGCAAAGTCCTCTGCGTACTCGACGAGTACTTTCGTTTTTGGATTGACTGCTTTAGCGCCAGCTATGTATCCTTTTTCAAATTTCTCGATCAGAGGCGACTTCATCCCACCGATGAAACCAATCGTGTTCGTCTTCGTTTGAATCCCTGCAGCCGCACCCGCTAAGTAACTTCCTTCGTCCTCTCTGAACGTAACCGAGAGTACGTTCGGTAACGTCGATACAGCATCAATCAAAGCGAATTGTTGTTTTGGATATTTTTTAGCAACGGTTTCAAGATCCGTCTGCCCCATAAAGCCAAGCCCGACGATGACGGTCGGTTTCTTTTTCGCTAACGCTTCGAATGCTGCTTTATAAGTCTTTGTTTCATTCAACTCTCGGTAATCGATCGACCAGCCTTCCTTCTCCCGTAACAACGCCATACCACTCATCGCCGCATCGCTGAATGATTGATCGCCAAGACCCACATCCGACAAGACGACTGCCATTTCCTTCCGCTCCTTGACTGCCCGTTCTGGATCATCGATGACACTGCCGCACCCTGCGAGGCTAAGTGTCGATGCCAGTATGATTCCACTCCATCGTTTCATTCATTCCACATCCTTCCGACATTCTACATCTGATTATCGGAAGCGATGTCTGACTTCTTAATACAAAATTTAAATTCAGAATAATCCCATAACAAAAAAACATGCCCCTCTAAACAAGAGGGACATGCCAGATATTCTTAGTAGTCGCTATCAGATGTACCACCTGTAACGATTGCGATTCCTGCTGATGCACCAATGCGTGATGCACCTGCATCGATCATTGCTTTTGCACCTTCGAAGTCGCGAACACCACCAGATGCTTTAACACCGATGTCAGGACCAACTGTCTCACGCATGAGACGGATGTCTTCAACTGTTGCACCACCCGTTGAGAAACCAGTCGATGTTTTCACGAAGTTAGCACCTGCTTTAACTGAAAGTTCAGCAGCTGTTTTGATTTCTTCTTTTGTAAGAAGGCAGTTTTCGAAGATGACTTTAACGAGTGTACCGTTTGCCGCTTCGACAACCGCACGAATGTCACGTTCTACTAACTCAAGATCGCCATCTTTTAATGCGCCGATGTTTAGAACCATATCGATTTCTGTAGCACCATTTTGGATCGCATCCTTTGTTTCGAATGCTTTCACTTCTGGAGTGTTTGCTCCAAGCGGGAAGCCGATGACTGTACAGACTTTGACGTCATCATCTGATTTTAAGAGTTCTGCTGCTAACGCGACGTAAGTTGGGTTAACACAGACGCTTGCGAATTTGTATTCTAATGCTTCTTTACAGAGTGTTTCGATTTGAGCACGTGATGTTTCTGGCTTCAGTGCCGTGTGGTCGATCATTCCTGCTAAATTCATGTTTGTTGTCCTCCTTAAGGGTATCCCTTAGACTCTGTTTTTATTCTATCACGCAAGAGGTCAGACTTCTATCTTTTTACGCGACTTTTCGGAGCTGTTTTTTCCGAATCCAGACACCATTGAGCGTAAAGACGATCGCTGCTGTCCAAATACATGTAAACGCCACCATGTGCGTTTTAGTAAACGGCTCGTGATAGAGCAATACACCGAGTCCAAGTGACAAGGTCGGTGCGACGAATTGAAGGAATCCGACCCATGTGAACGGAATTCGTTGTGCCCCGAATCCAAATAACAAAAGTGGAACGGCGGTGACGATCCCGGTCAAGATGAGTCCGGTCATCGTACCGACGGATTCGGTCATCGAAGACGACCCTTGTACTTGCCAATACCCGAGGAAGATCAAAGCCAGCGGAAGCGGCGCCATCGTTTCTAGCGTCAAACTGACCGTTGATTCCAGCGGTCGCCGCTTTTTGACGACGCCGTAAAAGCCGAAGCTTAAGGCAAGAGCGATCGAGATCCATGGAAACTCACCGTAACCAATCGTCAAAATCAAAACGCCGATTGTCGCAAGGACAATCGAGATCCATTCAATCCGTGAGAGCTTTTCTTGAAAGAAAAAGACACCGAAGACGATACTGACGAGTGGATTGATGTAATAGCCAAGCGATGCCTCAACGATGAATTGATGATTGACGGCCCAAATATAGATGAACCAATTTAGACTGATGATCAGTCCGTTCAAGAAAAAGAGTCGACGTGTGAACGGATCGCGTAACGCCGTCTTCCATTTCCCAAGAGCTTTTTGAAACGACAATAAGATGAGCAGAAATAAGAACGACCAGATAATCCGGTGTGCCAGTATCTCTTCACTCGGTACATTGGCGAGCATCTTCCAGTAGAGCGGTAAGAGTCCCCAAATGATATACGCGACAAGTGTCGCGAAGAATCCAGGTAGATTCATGTATTCCCTTCTTTCGTTATGACACTTTCTTCATTCGCATCTTTCCTGCCGATAAACCGCTGATCGTAAATAAAGCAACGGCAATCCAAATGAACAGGAAGGCGATGAAGTGAATCGTCGTAAAGACGTCATTAAATAGATAAATTCCAAGTAGTAGCGTCAACGTCGGAGCAATGTATTGGAGAATCCCGACGTAGACGAACGGGATTTTCGGCATCCCGTATCCGAATAACATCAATTGGACTGCTGTTGCGATCCCGAGCATGATGATCGCAACCAGCGCACTCATTGGCATCGCAAGCGGTTGACTATCTGTCACACCAAGCGTCAAGAGAGCGAACGGGAGCGTGACCAGTGTCTCTAGAAATAATCCGGATAATGGTTCCGCTGCCGCCTTTTTCTTCAGTACACCGTAAAAAGCAAACGAGACGGCAAGTGAGAAGGCGATGATCGGAAATTGACCATAACCGAGCGTTAGAATCATCACACCGATGATCGCTGATAAGATGGCGATGATTTGCGGACGCGTCAGACGTTCCTTAAAAAAGATCAAACCGAACAAGACGCTGACGAGCGGATTGATGTAATACCCGAGTGACGACTCAACGATATAGCCTTCCCCGATGGCGTACAGATAGAGCGACCAATTTCCACCTAGTACAAGCCCTGCTGCAAGCACGGTATAGCGCTGGCGTTTGTTTTGCCACAGTTGACGAACGAATCGGAATTTCTTCGTCAGTCGCAGTAATAACGTCACGAAGATGAACGCACTCAATATCCGAATTGAAACGACCGTCCATGCTGGAATACCAGTTGCAAATACTTTGTAGATCGGTAATAGTCCACCAATTACGTAGGCGACGAATGTCGCACTCATACCCCGTTTATCCACGGTCATCCCCCTTATGTATGAAGAAAGCCGCCAATGGCGACTTTCATTGAACCTTATTGCCCGTCAAGCGTCGTAAACAATTCGCGTAATTCCGCTTCCGTCAAATCACGCCAAGAACCGATCGGTAAATCACCGAGCTCGATGTTCATAATTCGGACGCGTTGCAGGCGTTTGACCCGATAGCCGAACTCTTTACACATACGGCGAATCTGACGATTTAACCCTTGTGTCAAAATGATCCGGAACGTCCGTGTCTCGAGCGGCTCAACGATACATTCTTTCGTCGTCGTACCGAGAATGTCGACTCCACTCGCCATGCCTTGAATGAACGTATCCGTAATCGGTGCGTCGACGGTCACGATATATTCCTTGTCGTGATTGTTTTCCGCTCGTAAGATCCGGTTGACAACATCACCGTCATTCGTCAACAGAATCAAACCGTCTGAATCCTTATCGAGACGACCAATCGGGAAAATCCGCTTCGGATGGTTGACGAAATCGATGATGTTTCCTTCGATATCAAGCTCCGTCGTACATGTGATGCCGACTGGTTTATTTAAGACGATGTAGACAGGTTTTGGTTTCGTTTGGAGTGGTTGACCGTCGATTTCGACGACGTCCGTCTCTTCAGCCTGCGAGCCGAGTTCTGCCGTCAGACCGTTGATTGTCACACGACCTGCGTCGACTAATTTATCGGCAGCACGCCTTGAGCAAAAGCCCGTTTCACTAATGAATTTGTTGATTCGCATGAATGATATCCTCTTTCCTTAATTGAACTGTATTCAGTGTAGCGCATTCCTGAAATGAAAACAAAATAACATGCGATGCTTCTCTAAGTAAGAAAAGCAATGCATGTCGTCCTTAGTCTTCAATGCAATGATTGATTCATTGTTTTTTCTTATCTATGTTTAAAAACGTCAAACAAGTAATACTTATTATTAGCACGACCAGAATGATTGAACTATGCGCAACTGCATCTTGATTAAATAAAACGATGAACATCAATACTGTTAAGGTGACTGATAGAACTGATAATCCGTTTGTTTTCATTTTGGAAAATTCCTTTGTATGTGAAGTAATATGCCACTGTTACAAGGCTTTATTTCTGGTAATCATCTACTTATAAAAACCATAACATAAAATCATTTTCTAAAATGAATCGATTACAAGTTGTTTTAAAAATCTAAAGCACCTTATATAGTAACGTAAGAAAACAGCCCCTATTTCGAGGCTGTTTTCTTATATGCGTATATCAAGATCGCTTTTACGAATCATTAGACCGCAGCGTCTTTTAATGTCTGCATGATTCGAACGAATTGACCGTGATTCATCGGATAACCGGCTTTCGTGATTTTGACACGAACGAGTTGACCGATCATTGACTCATCGCCTTCGATTGCGACACGCAAATAGTTATCCGTATAACCGACGAGACGACCGCCTGCTTCCTCCGAGAATTCTTCCGGAATGATCTCAAGCAGTTCTCCTTCGTATTTCGAAGCATATTCCTTCGCGAGTTGATCCGATAAAGCAATCAAACGCGCGACGCGTTCTTCTTTGATCGATTCCTCGACTTGATCGTCCATCATCGCAGCTGGTGTACCGGTCCGTTTCGAGTACGGGAAGACATGCAACTCACTGAACTTATGGTCATTGATGAAGTTGAACGTTTCCATGAACTCTTCTTCCGTCTCACCTGGGAAACCAACGATGACATCCGATGTGATCGCACAGTCAGGAAGGACTTCCTTCAGACGCGTGATCCGTTCTCCGAATTCTGCCATCGTATACTTCCGGCGCATCCGGCGAAGGACCGTATCCGATGCGGACTGGATCGGAACGTGCAAGTGACGAACGACGATCGGCGAATCCTTCAGGACATCAAGTACCTCGTCCGTGATTTGACTCGCTTCAATCGACGAAATGCGTAAGCGTTCAAGTCCATTGACAGATTCGAGTGCTTTAAGTAATTTTGCTAAGTTGTAGTCTTTCAAGTCTTCTCCGTATCCACCTGTATGGATTCCCGTCAAGACGATTTCTTTGTAACCCGCATCAACGAGCTGTTGTGCTTGCTTCAAGACATCTTCTGGTTGACGAGACCGCATGAGACCACGCGCCCATGGGATGATACAGAACGTACAGAAGTTGTTACAACCTTCCTGAATTTTCAGCGAAGCCCGTGTCCGGTCCGTAAAGGCCGGTACATCTAGTTCTTCATAGACTTTTGCTTTCATGATGTTTCCGACCGCATTGATTGGCATGCGCTCTTCTCGGAATTGTTCGATGTATCCAATCATTTTATGCCGATCTTGCGTTCCGACGACGACATCGACGCCAGGAATCGCCATGATCTCAGCAGGAGACGTTTGGGCATAACAGCCCGTTACGCAGATGACACTATCCGGATTTTGGCGAATCGCCCGTCGGATGACTTGGCGACTTTTCTTATCTCCGGTATTCGTGACCGTACATGTATTGACGACATACACGTCCGCATGATCAGCAAAATCAACGCGTGCGTAGCCAGCGTCCTTAAACAGTTGCCAGACAGCTTCTGTTTCGTAATGGTTGACTTTACAGCCAAGCGTTTGAAAGGCAACAGTTGCCATTTCGTTCACCCTTTCAATTCAAAATGATACGAGACGGCGGAAAGGACATAAAATGGTGCCGTTTCCGTCCGTAAGATGCGGCGCCCTAGAGCGGCTTTTTTAAAACCAGCCTCCGTCAAACGTGCGATTTCTGCTTCAGCGAACCCACCTTCAGGTCCGATGACGACAAGAAGGGAATCGCCCTCTTGCAATCCAGCAAGCGTCGTAGCGAGGACGGAGGCCTCCCCTTGTTTCGCTGATTCTTCATAGGCAACCAGACAAGCCGTGTAGTTCGATGCATCCTGTAAGACTTCATCATACGCCACGAAGTCGACTATCGGCAAGTGGGCACGGTACGATTGTTCCGCTGCTTCCTTGACGATTTTTTCGAGTCGTTCAATCTTTTTCGGAACCTTCTTTTGATCCCATTTCGAGACGGAACGGTCGGCTTCGAAAATCCGTAGATGATGGATCCCGAGTTCCGTTGCTTTTTGGGCAACGAGTTCGATTTTATCGCCTTTTGGCAATCCATGGGCGATCGTCACACGAATCGGTAACTCCGTCTCAATCGGTAGCGTCTCTTCGATCCGGGCAGAAGCCACTTGTTTATCGAGTGCTTCCAGGCGGCACCGGTAAAGACCTGTCCCGTCGAGTACGAGAATCTCTCCGCCGACTTCCATCCGCATGACGTTTTTCATATGGTGTGCGTCGTCTTTCGGGAGATGAAACACATCTCCCTGACGCATCGAGGGCTCGACGAAATACCGTTGCATGCGTTTACGCCTCCCGTTTCGCGATGATCGCGACCCAGTCCTCAAGCTTCGTCGTCTCGACGATTGTGAAACCTGCTTCTTGCATCGCTTGTACGACCATATCCTTCTTCTGACTGATGATACCGGAAGCGATGAAATGACCGCCTGGTAACGTCAATGTATAAGCATCCTTGACGAAGAGAAGGATGACTTCCGCTAAGATGTTCGCGACGATCAACTCGACCGGCTCACTCAATTCCTTCATCAAGTCGCCTTGACGGACCGTGATCTGCTCACTGACTTCGTTCAAAGCGACGTTTTCCGTCGCTGATTTGACAGCGACTTCGTCTAAATCGAGTGCAAAGACATCCTTTGCCCCAAGCTTCGCAGCTGCAATCGCTAGGACACCGGATCCCGTTCCGACATCGACGACACGGTCTTGCTCTTGCAAGTAGTTCTCAATCGCTTGAATACAGAGGACCGTCGTCGGGTGTGTTCCCGTTCCGAATGCCATACCTGGATCGAGCTCGATGATTTTTTCATCCGGTTGTGGTGTATAATCTTCCCACATTGGGACGACGGTCAGATGGCGACTAATTTTGACCGGCTTATAGAATTGTTTCCATGAATGAGCCCAATCTTCTTCATCTACTTGAGTCAGCGTGACAGCACCCGTGCCAATCGACAAACCGAAGTTCGTCAACTGCTGGATATCATGTTCGATGCCTTTGATCGTGTCCGTCAAATCGCTGCTTTCTGCAAGATACGCCTTCACGAGTACACCTTGTGTCGGATACTCGTCTCGTTTCGTCTCATCCCAAATTTCACCGAAGTTATCTTCGCGGTGGGACATCATCTCGAAATCTTCGACGTCCTCGATGACGACTCCGCTTGCTCCCGCTTCATGTAAGATGTTTGAAACTGCTTCGATGGCTTCTTGTGTCGTATGGACACAGATCTCTGACCATTTCATTTCTTGTCACGCTCCTCTGTAGTGATCACCCTGTAAAGAATGTCTTGATCCGGCTGAAGACACCTTCGTGTTGCTCTTCGACACCTTTTTCATCGCTAATTTCATTGAATTCCCGTAAGAGTTCTTTTTGACGTTCCGTCAGATTCTTCGGTGTAATGACGACGACATTGACGTACTGGTCGCCATGGTGACCGGACCGAACGTTCGGCATCCCTTTTCCGCGGAGACGGAATCGTGATCCTGTCTGTGTTCCGGCTGGAATCTTCAGACTGACCTTACCGTGAACAGTTGGCACTTCGATCTCATCGCCAAGTGTTGCTTGCGCGAATGTCAGTGGCATATCCATGACGATATGATCGTCGACACGTTCGAACAATTCATGTGCTGCGACACGAACGACGACATACAAGTCACCCGCTGGTCCACCGTTGACACCGGCTTCCCCTTTTCCTGCTAAGCGGATTTGTTGCCCATTGTCGATCCCTGCTGGAATTTTGACACGGACATCTTTGTTTTTACGAACGCGACCGGCTCCACGACATGTTTCACATGGCTCCTTGACGATTTGTCCACGGCCATGACATGTCGAACATGTCGTTTGGTTGACGACACGACCGAACATCGTGTTTTGTTCGACGTTGATATGCCCCGAACCACCGCATCGTTTACATGTTTCCGGATGTGTTCCTGGTTTAGCACCTGAACCATGACAAGTACCGCAATCTTCTTCGACTGGAATCGTGATCGTCTTCTCGACGCCTGTGACCGATTCCATGAAGTCGATTTCCTCGACGTATTGTAAATCCTGTCCTTTACGTGGTGCGTTTGGATCTTGACGACGTCCGCCACCGAAGAACATGTCAAAGATATCGCCGAATCCTTCTGCTCCACTGAATCCACCGCCACCTTGTGATGGATCTTGGTGACCGAATTGATCGTAACGTGCTCGTTTATTGTCATCGGATAACACTTCATACGCTTCCGATAGTTCCTTAAATTTTGCATCCGCATCGGCTTCCTTATTGACGTCTGGGTGGTACGTCCGGGCAAGCTTACGGTACGCGCGTTTGATTTCCGCTGATGAGGCATCGCGCGCGACGCCTAGTACTTCATAATAATCGCGTTTTTCCACGTGCAGTCTTCCTCTCTCTATTCCGATTCATTTCATACTGTTTGATTTTACCGAACTTCGTGCGACATGGAAAGAGCCAAAGCGCGGATACGCTTTGGCTCTCTCTAGCGCCCGAAAAATCGGTCGGATGAATTACTTGTTGTCTTTCTCGTCGACTTCTTCGAACTCAGCGTCCATGACGTTATCGTCTTGGCTACCAGCTTGTGCGCCTTCAGCGCCAGCTTGTTGCTGTGCCATGTTCTCGTAGACTTTTTGTGTCAACTCTTGAACAACTGTCGACAATTCGTCTTTTGCAGAACGGATTGCTTCGATGTCTGTTCCTTCGAGAGCTTTTGTTACTTTTTCTTTTGCAGCTTCTGCTTTTTCTTTATCAGCGTCAGCGACTTGCTCACCGAGGTCTTTGATTGCTTTATCTGTCGCGAAGACGAGTTGGTCTGCTTCGTTGCGTAATTCGACTTCTTCTTTACGCTTGTTGTCAGCATCCGCGTTTGCTTCTGCATCTTTGACCATTTGCTCGATGTCCGCTTCAGTCAAACCGCTTGATGATTGGATCGTGATCGACTGTTCTTTGTTCGTTCCGAGATCTTTCGCAGAAACGTTAACGATACCGTTCGCATCGATGTCGAATTTAACTTCGATTTGTGGCACGCCACGTGGTGCTGGTGGAATGTCCGTCAATTGGAAGCGACCAAGTGTTTTGTTATCTGCTGCCATCGGACGTTCCCCTTGGAGGACGTGGATGTCAACAGCTGGTTGGCTGTCTGCTGCAGTTGAGAAGACTTGTGATTTTGAAGTCGGGATCGTTGTGTTACGATCGATCAATTTCGTCATCACGCCACCCATTGTCTCGATACCGAGTGAGAGTGGAGTTACGTCGAGAAGAACGACGTCTTTGACGTCTCCTGTCAATACGCCACCTTGAACCGCTGCACCGAGGGCAACGACTTCATCCGGGTTAACCCCTTTGAACGATTCTTTACCAGTGAAGTCTTGGATTGCTTTTTGAACTGCAGGAATACGAGTCGAACCACCAACGAGGATGATTTTGTCGATTTTGTCTGGTGTCAGACCTGCATCGTTCATAGCACGGCGTGTTGGTTCCATCGTACGTTCAACGAGATCTGCTGTGAGATCGTCGAATTTCGCGCGTGAAAGCGTCATTTCCAAGTGAAGTGGACCTGATGCGCCAGCTGTGATGAACGGAAGGCTGATTTGTGTTGAAGAAACACCTGAAAGGTCTTTTTTCGCTTTTTCAGCTGCATCTTTTAAACGTTGAAGCGCCATCTTATCTTGAGCAAGATCGATGCCGTTTTCTTTTTTGAATTCTGCTACGAGATGATCGATGATTTTTTGGTCGAAATCATCTCCACCGAGACGGCTATCACCAGCAGTTGAAACAACTTCAAAGACACCGTCACCGAGTTCAAGGATCGACACGTCGAACGTACCGCCACCAAGGTCATAGATGAGGATCGTGTGGTCTTCGCCTTTTTCGAGACCGTATGCGAGTGCTGCCGCTGTAGGCTCGTTGATGATCCGTTTTACGTCAAGACCAGCAATCGTACCAGCGTCTTTTGTCGCTTGGCGTTCTGCATCGTTGAAGTAAGCTGGTACTGTGATGACAGCTTCTGTGACTTTTTCACCGAGGTAGTCTTCTGCTTGTGCTTTTAATTTTTGAAGAATGATTGCAGAGACTTCTTGTGGTGTGTAGTCTTTGCCTTCGACTTCTACTTTATAGTCCGTACCCATATGACGCTTGATCGACATGATCGTGTTCGGGTTCGTGATCGCTTGACGTTTTGCGACTTCCCCTACTTGGCGCTCACCGTTTTTGAATGCGACGACAGATGGTGTCGTACGGTTTCCTTCTGCGTTAGCGATGACGACCGGTTCGCCACCTTCCATTACTGCGACACATGAGTTCGTTGTACCTAAGTCAATACCAATGATTTTTGCCATGATCTATTTCCTCGCTTTCAATGATTGGAATAATAAAGTGCAAGCTGATTACTCAGCTACTTTGACCATACTCGGACGAATCACACGATCGTGCAATTTGTACCCTTTTTGGAATTCAGCGATGACGATACCTGATTCGTGTTCTTCGCTCGCTTCTTGAACGACTGCTTGGTGTAAGTTCGGATCGAACGCTTCACCGACAGCTGGAATCTCGACGACGCCTTCATTTTGAAGCGTTTCAACGAGTTGACGTTTTACCATCTCGACACCCGTCAAGACGGATTTCGTCTCATCGTTTTCTGTCTCGATTTGGAGCGCACGGTCCAAGTTATCGACGAGCGGCAATAGCTTTTCGACGATCGCTTGTGAAGAATACTTCGCGCGGTTCTCCGCTTCGACACGGTTGCGACGTTTGAAGTTCTCAAAGTCCGCACGGAGGCGTAACTCTGAAGCTTTTGCTTCTGCGAGTTGTGCTTCGAAGTCTGGTTTCTCGTCTTCGACGAGATCCGCTTGGATGACTTCTTCTTCTGTGACTTCGACGGTTTCAGTCGGCTCTGTCACGTTTTCTTCTTGTTGGAGGTTTTGATTCTGTTCTTTTTCTTCCACTCTGAATCGAGCCCCTTTCTATATTCAATCCAAATTGTTCTTATGCAATTCGGTTTGGAATGCTTGAAGTAGATGGATGATCGAGTTGATTCCCCGGTTGTAATCCATCCGTTTCGGTCCGATCAAGGCGAGTGTCCCGATCGAGACACCGTCGACCGAATAATGGGCCCGGATGACGCTACAATCTTTTAATGCATCCACATTGTTCTCACTCCCGATCGTGATCAAGATTTGATTATCGAGATTCGGTCGGAGGAAATCGAGAACGGCTTCTTGCTGTTCGATCAACTCGAGAACAGGTCGTAGTTTGGCAACGTCCTGAAATTCGGGCTGATCGAACATGTTGGCTTTCCCGCCCAGATAGATGAACGGGCGCTCCTCTTGATCCGTCAAGACGAGATCAAGTGCCTTCGAGAGCAATACCGTCTGTTCAGAATGCTCTGAACGGAAGCGACGGATTTCCTCAAGCAGGCGACTGCGTAAGGCTGAGAGCGGCGTACCGCGTAACGTCTGATTCAGACGTTCCATCAGGCGGCTCGCTGCTTCTTGGGACAACGCTTGATTCAATTGCAATGTCTTGTGTTCGACATGCCCCGTCTCCGTGACGAGAACGATGACGACACGACCCTCGGCAAGTGGAATCAATTCTAAATGATGCAGGCGTTGTCCGTCTTCTTTTGGTCCAAGTACAAGCGTCGTGTAATGGGTTAAATCGCTCAACAGGTCTGCTGTGTGCCGAATCAACCGATCATTCTCATTCACGGAATGGGCAAAGAGTGATTTCAATGCCTGTGCTTCTTTTGGTGTGATGCTTTCCGGACGAATCAGATGGTCGACATAAAAACGATATCCGAGTTCGGAAGGAATCCGTCCTGCGGAAGTGTGTGGCTTTTCAATCAGACCCATCTCTTCGAGGTCCGCCATCTCGTTACGAATGGTCGCGGAACTGAACGTCACGTCGTCTCGCTTGGAGAGCGTCCGTGAGCCGACGGGTTGAGCAGTCTTGATGTAATCATCGACGATTGCACGTAAAATCAACAATTGACGATCCGTCAGCACCTTCTTCACCACCTTATTTTGTTAGCACTCACTTTTAACGAGTGCTAATTACATCTTTTACTATAAGGAATTGTCCGTCCGATGTCAACCGAATTGCGTGACCCTTTGAACAGTTTCCCATTCTGCGATACAGTGAAACAAAGAACGGAAAGGATGAATCGGATGATTGAATTATTGGCAATGGCAGGAGTCTTTGTCTGGCTGTTCATCGCGGTCATCGGAACGACTGCCTATTTTTTAAGGAAATCAAAAAAATGAAAAGAAGCGGTATTCCTCTTTTAAGGAAACACCGCTTCTTTTCATTTATTTAAAACTCATTGAACCTGCGCTTCACCGATGAACTCTGCGAAGACTTCGTTCGCTAGCGGAACCCCGGCTGGCGTCAAACGGATATGTGTCTCCGTTTGTTCGACGAGACCGTTTGGTAACAACCGTTTCATGACGTCACCAAACACATCTTCAAACGCTACTCCATATTTCGTCCGGAATCGTTCGAGTGATACGCCATCCTTCATTCGAAGTCCAAGGAACATCTCTTCTTCCATCCGCTCGACGTTCGTCAGTGGTGTCTCTTTGCGAACCGGTAACCCTTCCGCCTTGATATAGTGCGGAATCGGTGCGATATTCGCACGACGTGTCTGATTGATGTAGCTGTGTGAGCCTGCACCGAATCCGTAGTACTCATCGTTTTCCCAATAGACACGATTATGCCTGCTCTCTTTTCCAGCTTCCGCGAAGTTCGAGATCTCATACTGCGCATATCCGCCTGCTTCAATCGTGTCGATCATCACTTGATACATCTCCGCCTCGAGATCTTGCGTCGGAAGTGGTAATTTTCCTTTTCGCTCCTGAATCGCAAAGACCGTGTGCGGTTCCAAAATCAATGAATAGGATGAGATATGCGTGATCGGCAATTGAAGTGCCCGCGTGACGTCGTAGCGGACCTGATCGAGCGTTTGGTTCGGTAATCCGAACATCAAGTCGACCGAGATATTGTCAAACCGTTTCGCTGCGGCATCGAGCGTCTGCGCGACTTTCGCTTCGCGGTGCGTCCGACCGATGCGTTCGAGCAACCCGTCGTCAAACGACTGGACACCGAAACTGACGCGATTGACACCACCCGCCTTCATGATATCGAGCTTCTCTTCCGATACACCGTCCGGGTTCGACTCGACCGTATACTCTAAATCATCACCTGTCAGTGGCAACAAGTGCTTCTGGATGATTTCCATCAGCCGTTGCATCTGTGGTTCATTCAAAGCGGTCGGTGTGCCGCCCCCGATGAAGATCGTCTCGAGATGATCCGTCGGATATTGTTTCAGCGTCAGTTCGATTTCTCGTTCGAGTGCATCGAGGTATTCATCGACGGGCTGATTCTTTAAAAAGACTTTATTGAAATCACAGTAATAACAAATATGTTCACAAAAAGGGATGTGGACATATGCGGCGCGTATTCCCATTTCGCCTCATCCTTTCTCTATAAAAACCAAAAAGGGGACGCAAGCGCCCCCCACCTGTTTAATCTTCGTCCATGGATAGAACGGACATGAAGGCTTCTTGCGGTACCTCTACTGAGCCTACCATCTTCATGCGTTTCTTACCTTCTTTTTGCTTCTCGAGCAACTTACGTTTCCGAGAGATATCTCCCCCGTAACATTTCGCAAGAACGTTCTTCCGTAATGCCTTGATCGTCGAACGCGCGACAATCTTCGTTCCGACAGCAGCCTGAATCGGTACTTCGAACTGCATCCGTGGAATCAATTCCTTCAACTTATCAACGATGACTTTCCCGCGTTCGTATGCAAAGTCACGGTGAACGATGAAGCTGAGCGCATCGACGTTTTCGTTATTGAGGAGGATGTCCATCTTGACGAGACGCGACTGTTGGTAGCCGATCAATTCATAATCAAGTGACGCATACCCTTTCGTACTCGATTTCAACTGATCGAAGAAGTCGTAGACGATCTCAGATAACGGCAACTCATACGTGATTTTGACACGTGTCGTATCGATGTATTGCATATCGACGAATGTTCCGCGCTTCTTCTGGCACAACTCTATGATGGCACCAACGTAATCATTCGGTGTCATGACAGCAGCCTTAACGAACGGCTCTTCGATGAATTCGACTTTTTGCTGATCCGGCATCTTCGATGGATTATCGACGTGCAAGACTTCACCCGCTGTCGTCGTCACGTGGTAGATAACCGACGGTGCCGTCGTGATCATATCGATGTTGAACTCTCGTTCGATCCGCTCCTGGATGATCTCCATGTGGAGCATTCCGAGGAATCCACAACGGAATCCGAATCCGAGTGCTTGTGATGTCTCTGGTTCGAACTCAAGCGCCGCGTCACTGAGTTGTAATTTTTCAAGCGCTTCTCGTAAATCGTTGTATTTCGCAGCATCGATTGGATAGAGTCCACAGTACACCATCGGATTCATCTTCCGGTATCCTGGTAGTGCTTCAGCAGCCGGCTGTTTTGCGAGCGTGATCGTATCCCCGACACGTACATCGCCGACCGTTTTGATCGACGCAGACAACGTCCCAACATCACCGACCGTCAATTCTTGCTGACGTAATGGTTTTGGCGTCGCGACGGCAAGTTCCAGAACTTCAAAATCCTTACCTGTCGACATCATCCGAATCTTATCGCCAACCTTAACTGTTCCGTTGACGACTCGGATTGATGCAACGACACCACGATAAGCATCATAGTACGAGTCGAAAATCAATGCTTCAAGCGGTGCAGACGGATCACCCGTCGGCGCTGGTACTTTCTCGACGATTTGTTCGAGAATTTCTTCAATGCCGATCCCTGCCTTCGCAGAAGTCGGAACGGCTTCAGACGCATCAAGTCCGATGACATCTTCGATTTCTTGACGGACGCGCTCGACGTCCGCAGAAGGTAAATCGATTTTGTTGATGATCGGAAGGATTTCGAGATCGTTGTCGAGTGCTAAGTAAACGTTCGCAAGCGTCTGCGCTTCGATTCCTTGCGCCGCATCGACGACGAGGACAGCTCCTTCACAAGCTGCAAGTGAACGCGAGACTTCATATGTGAAGTCGACGTGTCCCGGTGTATCAATGAGATGAAGAATGTAGTCTTCCCCATCTTTTGCTGTATACTTCAATTGAACAGCATTCAGTTTAATCGTGATTCCACGCTCACGTTCGAGATCCATGGCATCAAGTGTCTGGTCTTTCATTTCGCGCGATGTCAGCGCGCCAGTTTTTTCTAAAATCCGGTCAGCGAGTGTCGACTTCCCGTGATCGATATGGGCAATGATCGAGAAGTTACGAATACTCTTCTGCCGCTTTAAACGGTCTTCATTCGTCATGTTTAGAGTCACCTTACCTTATTTTCAAACGTACATACGGTTCATTATACCAAAAAGCGCTTCACTGTACTATCTCGTTTTGTTTTACCCGAAAAACAAAATGTGAAGATTCCCTAGACGTCGTATTGCTTTTAAGAAAAACGTTTGCTACAATTGTGTTTGTTCTGTTGAACGATAACTGCAGATATGCGAATATAAATCTCGAATGAGTTTTATTGGAGGTGAATCATCCATGGCTAACATTAAATCAGCAATCAAACGCGTTAAAACAGCTGAAAAACGCCGCGTCGCTAACGTACAACGTAAATCGGCAATGCGTTCAGCGATTAAAGCAGTCGAAACTTTCGCAGCTGAAGGTAACAAAGACCAAGCGGTCCTTGCTTTCGCTACAGCTTCTAAAAAAATCGACAAAGCTGCTGCTAAAGGTCTCATCCACAGCAACAAAGCTGGTCGTGACAAATCACGTCTCGCTAAACTCGTAAACGCACTTTAATTCTTTCCGAAGAATACGGTGATGGGTCGCCACTAGGAGTTATCTCCAGTGGCGATTTTTTATATGATCTAAAATGGCGGACGAAGGACTCGTGTGAAACGATTCCTTCGTCCGCCATTTGTTGTTTCATTTGTCGTCTAGACGGTCGATCATGACATAGTGAAGACCGATCCCTTCAATAAGGAAGGGTTCTCCGACACGTTCAAGTCCGAGACGCTCATAAAAAGGAAGTGCCGTGACGCGGGCGTTACACCACCAAGCTGTCACGTGTCGTTCTTTCAAGAGACGACGGGCTTCTTCAATCAGCGCCCGACCATAGCCTTCACCACGCACATCTTCACTCGATGCCATGCCGCGAAGCTGATATGTCGCTCCTGGCGCTTGTGCATGCGATTGTTCCGAAAAGCTACCGATTGCGACGATTTGTTGTCCTTTTATCCCGCCGAGATGAAACGTCGATGGCAAGGCATCGTCTGGGTAGATACACGCTTCGCGTGGTTGATGCGCGCGCAATACGTCATGCCGTAATGGGATGACTTCTTCTGCTGTAATGATTTGGACTTCCATCATCATTTTCCTCCTCTTATAGCGTCGCTAAGCGAACGATCAACGCATCGAATAGAATCTTCTTATCGCCGCGCCCCGTCTTCATGCCTTCATCTGTCGTCGTGATGGCGATGAGTGCTTGTTCGAGCTGTGCAAACGTAAACCGTTTGGCAGACTGTAATGCCAATTTGATCGCATATGGATGAGCCCCGACTTTTGATGCGATTTGTCGTTCTCCGTATCCTTGTTCTGCTAATCGTTTCGACAGCAGCATCATCCGGTATTGGCGTGCCATCAGTCCAAGAAGGGCCAACACTTCTTGTCCTTGTTTTTCAAGGTCGCGAATCAAGCGAATTGCTGGTTCGAGTTGACGCTTCATCAAGTAGTCCGTTAATTGAAAGACGTTGTCCTCTAATGTCCGCGGAACAAGCAAATCGACATCCTCGATTTCGATCGTTGGTCGATCTCCTGCAAACAACATCAACTTCTCAAGTTCGTGCGCTAATGTCCCCCACATCTCAGCAGTCAAGAAAATAAGCCGCTCGATTGCCGGGCGTTCCATCCGGTAGCCTTTATCATTGACGGCATCCAGGACGAAGCGGAACAACTCTTCAGTCGTCGGTTTCTTCGCTTCTAACACCGTCGCGCGCTCCTTCAATCGTTTGACGACGGTTTTTCGTTCATCGAGCTTTTCTGCTTCGACAATCAAGACAACGACTGCGTAGTCCGCCGGTTGTAGGATATAATCTGCTAACCGTTCGAGGTTATGTTGTTTTTTATCTTTTGCCCCTGTCAGAAACGTTGCAGGTTTTGCAACGACGACGCGATAGTCACTTAAAAAGGGTACTGTCTCCGCCTCATCGAGTACTGCATCAAGCGGTTGGTCGTTCAAATCGATTTTCATATAATCAAAGCGTTCTCCGTCCGGAAGAGCCGCTTTTACGATTTCCCGTTCCCATTCTTCTAACAGGTGTCGTTCTGTTCCATATAATAAGTATAAATTCGCTAATTTTCCGTTGACGAGCCAAGGAGTTTTCATCATTCCCACCACATTTCACAGTTTGTTCTTAACTTCATCATAGATAATCCTCTTTTATTCCGCTATACTAGAAGCGGAATCTATTAAGGGGGAATGCAGCATGGCACATTCAGTACGCCCACCAAGTGAAAACGCGTTCGAGAACGATATTCAATCAAAACGCAACGATGCGCTCGACTCTGCCGTTGGTTTTGGTGCATCATTCGGCTTCTTCGCAGTCTTGTTCATCATCGGTGTCGCAATTAAGTTCTTAAGTCTATAATCAGTAAAACAGCAACCTTGGGGGGTTGCTGTTTTTTTATTTTATCATAGGTTCACAGCCCGCTGAAGAACAAGTTACACTCCCGTCCTCATCCGTTCGAAAGACGATTCGATCTGTTCCGATTCGCTCAAGCACGTCCGGATGCGGATGCCCGTATCGATTTTTCCGTCCGACTGACAAGATGACAATTTTCGGATTCGTCTTCCGCAAGAGTTCTTCACCGGTCGACGTATTCGAACCATGATGACCTGCTTTTAGAATATCGATCGGATCAATCGTTAACTCGTCCTCGATTGCTAAACCAGCGTCGCCCGTCAACAAAACACGTTGCTTGGCGATCTGTGCAAGTAATATGATAGACCGATCGTTCTCTTCTTCCTCTCGTCCAGTCGGTGCAAGGACCTGCAACCAAGGACGAATCGTTTGTCCCTTTTGAACGAACTCAACACGCGTCCCAGTTGCTTCGATGGAACGAATCAAATCGTTTCGCTTCTCATCCATGTTGTCATACGCACCTAAATAAATGGTTTTCACGCGAACTTGACGCAGTACGCCTAGAAGTCCACCGACGTGATCGTGATCAGCATGTGTCACGATGAGACCGTCGATTTCTGCTTCTCCTCGTGTGAATAAAAAGGGCGCGACGATATGACTACCTGGATCAAACGGACGAAGCAGTGGATGCGTCGTTTGTTGATAAACGCCACCCGTATCCACGACGAATGTCTCTCCTGCTTTCTCAAGCACGATACTATCGCCTTGCCCGACATCTAAAAAAGTGATTTGTTCGGGTGCTCGCCACTCCGTGTAGCCCCATGCCGCAAGTAAAAGGATCAACGGGAGAGCATGCCCCCACCATCTCCGCTCAGCAATGAACCAAGCGATCCCCGTTCCGACAATGACGATCGTCAAGACGATAGGAGAAAATGCTGGAACGGCAACCATCGCCAATGGTAGATCCTCCGCCAGTCGTAACGCTTGATCCATCCATTGAATCGCGTACTGATGCGCGATCTGAAACGTTGAACGAATCGGTAAGAACGGAAGTGTCGCAAGAATGAACGATCCCGGAAGAATCACCCATTCAATCCAGCTACCAATCAATAGGTTCAATAACGGCGACCAAATTGAAACAGTCGTCTGTTCAATACCTTGCAAAAAGAGGAGTGTTCCAAACTGTGCCCAAGCACTGATGAGCAGCCAGTTCCAAGGACGACGAACCGAACCCATGAGTCGTCTCGACAGCACAAGAAACAGCGTCAGTCCGACCGTCAATTGGAATCCGATATCGTAAATGACAGTTGGTTGAATCGCCAATTGAAAAGCTGCGACCCCCGCAATGACCTCCACCGGATCTAACGGTTTATGGAAACGACGACCGAGCAACAGAATGATCGCGACAAGAACAGCTCGTGTGACTGGTGGACTCCACTCCGTCAACCATCCGTAAATCGGCAGTAAGATAAGAACGATATCAAGTCGTTTTTCTTTGGTCATTCTGATTTTTCGTAAGACATACAGCAGACTAAATACTAAAAAAGCGATATGTGATCCTGAGATGACGATTGCATGTAATAAGCCGAATTTCTTAAACCGTTCGAGCGTCACTTGATCCATTAGTCGTTCCTCACCAAACACGAGCGCTTCGACGTAGAAGGCTTGCTTTTCTGGTAGCAATTCTTCAATCCGTTTCAACCATGCTTCACGTACCCGTCTTCCTTCTGCCGCATACCCAGGTGTCGGATGACAGGAATCAAATGAACGGACTTCCCACTTTCCAGCGTAACGATGTGTATGCATGAATTGCTGTTCGTCAAAACCTCCCGCATTCGATTGTTGCCGGACGTCGAGCGGCTCCGTATTGACACGACAGGAGTACCCGATTCGTTCGTATCCTGTCTCTTCTTCTGCAATCGTCGCCGTCAACAGAACCGATTGATCGTTGCTCTCTGCCTCATAGCGAATTCGATCCCCATTACGCTTACCTGATAAAATGTCAACAGACGAGACGTCATGCGGTTCAGGTGACAGATGACCCATTCCGATGAAAAGGCAACTCAGAATGAGCAAACAGAAGAGACGACCGATTGAAAAAGACCATGATTTCATGACAGCAAACAACATCAACGTTACTAACCACCAGATTGATTCTTTAATGGCAACAACGAGTAAGAGCACAAACAGGGCATATAGCGGCATCAGTAGACGATCAGGTAGGATTTAAGCGACTCTAACGTCTTTTCCCCAAAACCCTTCACATCTCCGAGTGATTCATACGTCGCAAATCCTCCCTTCTCCTCCCGATAGGTCAAGATCGCTTCTGCTTTGGCAGGACCGATTCCCGGAACCTCCATCAACTGTTCCGCTGTTGCCGCATTGAGATCAATCAATCCTTTTGGTATCTCTGCTTTTGAGCGTTTCGTTGATTTCGGCTGATCTTTCGTCTTTTTTACCGGCACGATGACTTCCTGTCCATCAATGAGACGTGCCGCAAGATTCATTTGTCGAATGTCCGCTTTCGCAGTCGTCTTTGCTTTTTCGATTGCATCCTTCACTCGATCACCGAGGTGGAATTGATAGGGTCCAGGTGCTTCTACCGCCCCTTTCACATCGACCATGATGAGTTTGTCACGAATCGAGGGCTCCTTTTCTGCTGGCTCTGCTTTTGCCTCTTGTTGTTTATCCGTTAAGGACGGTTGATCGACCATCGCTTCATTCGAACAAGAGGGTAATGGTACGAACAATAAAACGATGAGTAGCAGGACGACGACGAGACCTGCGATCTGTTGCAAACGTGGAACGGTCAAGACGAATCCCTCCTTTTCCCACGACTCTAACAGGTCGCTACGGACTTCAGGAAACGAAGGAATACGCACTAACCACTCTTTTACAACACGATACTATGTGTTATGTCGGATGAATGTCATAACATCCATACCGTTACTTTGAATTAGCATCTGTTTGACGAACAAAAAATCCGTCTCCTTCAAGCAACACGAACGTGTATCGCTTAAAGAAGACGGATGGGATCACTTTTACATTTTTTCAGCAACGAAGAAAATCCGCTCAGCTGTCTCGGAAGGAGCTTCCAGTCCAAAATCGCCTGTGACGGCAAGGACACGGAATCCTGCTTCGCGTAACCACGTCACGTATTGTGCCGGAGGATACGTCCGCTGATGATGCGTCTCATCGACACGTTCATAGCGACCGTCCTCTTCCTCGATGAAGAAAGTCAGTTCATGGACGACAGAAAGCGGTGTTTCACCAGGATCCGCGAACCAGATATACGAACTTTGCTCGGCATGTGTCGCGTATGTCTTTCCATTGAACAACGTTTCCATCTTGTAAGGAGAATGTGTATCGAATAAGAGACGTCCACCCTCTTTGAGGATTGCTGCTACATGTGTAAACGTCTGTTTGACATCCTCTTCCGTCCGGAGATAGTTCAAGGAGTCGCATAGTATTGTCACAGCATCGACAGGTGTCGGCAATTCGATTTCGCGCATGTCTTGCGCCCAGAATTGAATGCGTAATCCCTCTTCCATCGCCTTCTCTTGCGCGACTTCTAGCATCTCTTCCGATAAATCGATCCCGAGCATTTCATAGTGTGCCGCTAATGCAAGCGTCGCCGTACCCGTTCCACATCCGATATCAGCAATCGTACTTCCAGTCGGAACATATGCTTTGACCCAGTCGACCCATTGATCGTACGGGACGTCTTGCATCAATTCATCATAGATGTAGGCGAACTGTTCGTATGCCATTAGTTGACCTCGACTTCAACCTTTGGAGCATCTGCCCAGAGTTTTTCGAGGTTATAGTAATCACGATCGTCACGGTGGAAGACATGAACGACGACATTTTCAAGATCCGCTAACACCCAACGTGCCGCATCGAATCCTTCGAGACGTTTGATCGGCAGGTTATGTTCGTGCGCGATTTCTTTGAGTTCACGTGCAATCGCCTGTACTTGTTTTTCTGAATTCCCTTCACAGATGACGAAATAATCGGCAACTGGTGAGATGCTAGACATATTCAGGACGACGATATCTTCAGCGCGTTTATCGTCGATGGCATTTACGATTAATTGTAATTCTTGTTCGACTGTCATAGGACGGTCCCCTTTCGTTTGGCCGCGACGAAGGCATTATAAGTCTCAATCGTTCGCGGAAAGATGATGGCTTGTTTCTTACATAAAAAATGAATCGTTTGACTGAGTGTTGCGATGACGGCGTCCGTCAAATCCTGCTCCGCTACTTCACGAAGCGCTTCGACACCTGGATAACTGCGATTCGGTTCAATCGCATCCGCGACGAAGATGATTTGATCAAGCAACGGCATACCGGGTGCCCCCGTCGTGTGATTTGCGATGGCCTGATAAATCACGTCTGAATCAAGACCAAGTTCTCGACGGACAAGCTCCGCACCCACTGGCGCATGAAGCAGTTCGTCATCATAATCGAGTAAAACACGTTGATTCAACTCAACGGCAATCGAACGCATCTCATTCGTATCGCGGTATTTCGCATAATCATGGAGCATGGCAGCGAGCGCTGCCTCTTCTTCGTTGACTCCATACTTGAGAGCCAAGTGTCGCGCTGTCTCGACGACACCTAATGTATGCACATAGCGTCGTTCAGGCAACGTGTTCTCAATGATTTGACGTGCTTCTTCAAGGCGCATATAGATCCCACTCCTCAATCCGTTGTCGAACGGCTTCCGGTACAAGGTAGCGAATGCTCCGTCCGCGCGCGACCCGTTGCCGGATATCCGTCGAAGAAATTTCTAGCAATGGCATATCGACTGCTTTCACACGGGCGCCACGCGGAATCAGATACCGACTGCCCGGTCGAGCGACGGCACCAAAGACGACTTCCTCGTATAACTGTTCGGCTTGATACCACGTATCGAGACTAACGAGTGAATCCGCTCCAATGAGAAACAGAAACTCATGCTCTGGGTACCGGTGCTTGAGTGTACGAATCGTATCATACGTATAGGAAGGTTCTTCGCGCTCAAACTCGATCGCTGAGACGGAGAAGGAAGGATTCAATGCAATCGCTTCTTCAACAAGACGTAGACGTTTGGTTGCGTCTGTGACAGTACGTTGTTTATGCGGTGGCACATTCGCCGGTAAAAACCAGACCGCATCGAGTTCGAGTTGTTCCTGCGCTTGTTCGGCAATCAGGAGATGACCGATATGCGGAGGATCGAACGTTCCGCCCATCAGTCCGATTTTCATCGTGGTAATTCGAGCGTCTTGTTCTCTTTTGATTCTTTATAAAGAACGATGACTTTTCCGATGACTTGAACGAGTTCAGCATTCGTTCCTGCGACGAGTTCTTGTGCAACATCCTTCGGTGCGTCCGCACAGTTTTGTAATACTTGTACTTTTAAGAGTTCCCGTTTTTCGAGCGCATCCATCAAATCAGCACACATCGCTTCGCCGACTCCATTTTTACCGACTTGGAAAATCGGGTTTAAATCGTGAGCTGTCGCGCGTAAAAAACGTTTTTGTTTACCTGTTAACATGATTAAAATTCCTCCAATTGCTTTCGTATCACCTGCTCGCCAAGTGCGAGGTCAGGTGCTTGTCCGGTGAAGCGTTCAAATGCTTCAGCCGCTTGTAAGACGAACATCGGGACGCCGTCAAGTGTGTCGAGACCTTTTTCAGTCGCTTCACGCAATAGACGGGTCGGCGTCGGTCGATAAATAATATCACAAATCAAGGCGTGCGTCTCTGTCAATTCGATTGGACGTGCCTCGATATGTGGAGCCATCCCGACAGAAGTCGTATTGATGATGACGTCGTAACTCGTTAAATCAAATGTTTCTTGCCACGGTAGAACGTTTGCTCCAAATTCATCGGCAACTGCCTTAGAACGTTCTTCTGTACGATTCGTGATTGTCACATCTCCGGGTAACGCAGCAATAATACCTCGCGCCGCACCGCCCGCACCAAGAACGAGCGTTTTTTGAAATGAAGGACGACGTTCTGTCAACGCGCGGACGAATCCGATTCCATCTGTATTCGCACCAATCAACTGCCCATCCTGCCGGTACACTGTGTTCACGGCGCCTGCTTTTTGAGCTGCCGGCTCTAGCCGATCCAGATACGGAATGATTGCTGTTTTATGCGGAATCGTCACATTGATTCCGTCTAGCTGATGTATGCGTAATTTCGTAATGATTTGCGGCAATTGCTGCTCCGTTACATCGATGAGGTCATAACAGCCGAAAAGCCCAGCCGCTTCCAGCCAAGCTGTATGCAGCTCAGGTGAAAGTGAATGGGCAATCGGATGACCGATGACGGCAAAGCGCATCAGACGAGCGCCTCACGTAAGGATACAGCGACACCTTTCGGGGCGTAAGCAGCGACACGTCCACCTTTTCCGTGAACCGCAACCCACCCGAGTCCACTGAAGACGATATCCGTCTTCATGTTGTCGCGGAGGCTGAATTCATGACGGACAAGCGGCGGTAGCATCTCACGCGTCTTTTCGTTTGGCGGAGACAACAGCTCACCGTTGTGGTTCGCATATAGATCGTCTGCCTTTTCAAGCTTCGTCCGGTGAACTTTCAATTCGTTCGACATGTAGATGACGAATGAACGCTTGTTCCCTTCCATATAGTCCAATCGCGCAAGACCTCCAAAGAAAAGCGTCTGTTGCGGATGGATTTGGAAGACTTGTGGCTTGATCTCTTTTTTCGGTGTGATCAGCTTCAAGTCTTTTGCATCCACATAGTGAGCCATTTGGTGGTGATTGATGATCCCTGGTGTATCATACAGGTTACAGTTATCATCGAGTGGAATATCGATCAAATCAAGTGTCGTACCTGGGAAGTGACTGACCGTAATGACGGCCTCATCTTCTTCACCGAAGCGTTTGATGACTTGGTTGATCAGCGTCGATTTCCCGACGTTCGTACAACCAACGACATAGACGTCGCGGCCTTTTCGATAATAATCGATTTTTTCAGCAAGTTCATCAACTCCGTGCCCTTTTTTCGCACTGATCAGATGAACGTCGACTGGACGTAATCCGAGTTCTTTCGATGCTTGACGCATCCAGTTCATGAGACGATTCGGGTTTAGTGACTTCGGTAATAAATCGGCTTTGTTCCCAACGAGTAAGACGTCGTTTTTACCGACGAACCGATGTAATCCCGGTAACCAGCTTCCATTAAAATCGAAGATATCAACGATTTTAACGACAAGTGCATCTTTTTGACCGATTCCGTCTAAGATTTTAACGAAATCATCGTCCGATAACGATACATCTTGAATTTGATTGTAGTGCTTTAATTTAAAGCAACGTTGGCAAATGACCATTTCACGATCAAGTGCAGATTTAGGTGCGTATCCTGGTGCTTTTGTGTCTTCCGTTTGAATGGCGACACCACAACCAGCGCAGTGGATTTCTTCGATCATATTATGTTGAGCCGCATGCGGGAACGATATCCCTTCTCTTTTCACCGTAGCGCCCTGCTCGCTACTCCAAGAGCGTAACTTCCGACCTCTCGCCGTACATGTTGCGACTGCTGCCTTCCCTTTCATCTACCGATCTGACAGGGTTATTGTTGCTTATCCTGACGAAGTGTTTCGATCGGATGTTCCAGCACAGAAGGATCTTCTTTGACGCGTTGTGTCAATTTATAGATTCCTTTGCGTTTCATCCGGCGGAAAATGACACGTTCCATCAGGCGATTGAATTTCGTGACGACACCGTCCGTCTTAACGACGGGTTGAACATGGATGACTTCGATTCCAACGGAGTTTGCACCGAGTACATCCGTAAAGAGTTGATCTCCTAAAAAGACAACTTCCTTCGCGTGATAACCGAATTCCGTCAATGCCCGTTTAAACCCGATAGGAAGCGGTTTTCGAGCAGGCGCAATGTAGTGCAATCCGAGCGGATCCGCGAACTTCTTGACGCGATCTCCATTGTTGTTCGATACGATGATGACGTCGAAACCATATTGATTATTCACCATATCCAGCCAAGCAACCAATTCGTCTGGAGCATCTGCGATATTCCATGCGACGAGTGTATTATCAAGATCGGTCAAAATAGCTTTGACACCGTTTCGTTTGAGCATTTCAAGGTCGATATCGTAGATCGAAGCCACGAAATGTTTCGGATAAAGTCGTTTGAACAAGAATAAAACCTCCAGATAATGGTCTAGCTCTATAGTTAAGTTTAAGAAACAGTTATGCTCTTATCGTTCGATTATAGCACAATCAGGTAGTAAGAGCGACGCACAAAAGAAAACGGAAGGCGGACCTTCCGTTTTCTTAATAATACCGAATCCACAGATAGAGTTGGGATAGAATCAACGTTACGATCGTGATCGGTGCTCCGTAAATCAAAAAGCGCATATAGGTGAATTTTTCACCTTGTCGTGTCGCAAGACCCGCGACGATGACGTTCGCCGACGCACCAATCAATGTTCCGTTACCACCGAGACAGGCACCGAGTGCGAGGGACCACCATAACACGTCCACTTTCGCATCTGCTGGTGACAATCCGATCCCAGCAGCCACATCGTTGATGAGTGGAATCATCGTCGCGACGAACGGGATGTTATCGATCGTCGCACTGGCGATACCGGACAACCAAAGCACAGCAGTTGCTGTCGTCTTGATATCACCGCCTGTCAGATCAATCGTCTTTTCCGCAAGGTAGCGAATGATACCCGCCTCCTGAATCCCGCCGACGAGCACGAACAGTCCGGCGAAGAAAAAGATCGTCGTCCATTCGATGCGGGCAAAAATTCCTTCGAGCTGATGATCGTTTTCGATCGTCAGCAACATTAGGACCGTCGCTCCAAGGATCGCGATGGCCGGTGCTTCGAGATGGAGTCCGATTCGATCAAGCACCGGATGCAACACGAACAACGCAATCGTACTGACGAGGACGATACTACTCCGTGTGACCAATTTGCGACTGACAATATAACTCTTTTCATCGATTTCCATCAGTTTCTGTCGATCTTCCGCTTCGACATGCAGTTGTTTGCGGAAGATGAAGTACAGAATGCCAATCGTTACAACCGTGATGACGAGAATAATCGGTGCGAGATTCACTAAAAAGGCGTTAAACGTTAAGTGTGGATTCGCAGCACCAATCATGATGTTCGGTGGATCGCCGATCAAGGTCGCCGTCCCACCGATGTTTGCAAACAATACTTCTGCGAGCAAGAACGGAAACGGCGCAATCTTAAGTATCTTCGTAATCGAAAACGTGATTGGAACGATCAATAGAACCGTCGTGACGTTATCAAGAAAGGCAGATCCAAGTGCCGTCAATGCAGACAGTAGAATCAACACCTTGATCGGATCACCTTTCGTCGTCTTCGCCGCACGGATTGCGATGTATTCGAACAAGCCAGATTGGTTGGCAATCGTGACGAGAATCATCATGCCAATCAATAAGACGATCGTTCCCCACTCGATGTATTCAAATAATGCAGTCTCGAGATCCACGATGCCGATGATGACCATCGCGAGCGCTCCAAGCAAGGCGACGATCGCCCGACTTACTTTTTCACTGATGATGAAGCCATAGGTCACTAAAAAAATGATGAGTGCGATATAGGTTTGGACCTGTGTACTTCCGATTTCTGCTAATGCCAGTGCCGGCATGATTCATTCCTCCTAAACGTAAGGAGACGCCCAAAACGGGCGTCTCGCTTTCATGAATGCCATTGTCCGAGGCGTTGCCCCATTAAAACTGGTCCGATTGCTTGACTGTCTAACGTCAATGCATCTTTCGGACAAATCAGGACGACCGTCGAACCGAATGAGAAGTATCCGAACTCATCCCCGCGACGAAGGTCCTTCGACTCGTTCGTCCGAACGATCGAGTTGACGTTGAGTGCACCGACCATGACATGTTCAAGAGCATGTTTCCCTTGGACGATGCGTGTCACACGACGGTAGTTCCGAGTCAATGGGCGAAGCGCATGTGTGAGACCAATCTCATTTACTGGTGCCGAATCGCGACCGAGCGTATAACTCGTCCGGACCGTTCCATCCATCGGTACATGAACACGATGGTAGTTTTGCGGACTTAAGTAAAAGATCATTACACGTCCACCGACATATTGCTGTGCTTCATGATGGGAACCGAGTAACTCGGATACCGTATACGATTGTCCTTTGACGGTAAAGCGGCTATCAGCCGTCAAATCGTCAACGACGGATAGCACACCGTCACACGGACTGACGAATGCGCCTTCTGCTTGATCGATCGGTCGCATTTCCCGTTTGACATGACGAACGAAGACGTCATGTAAACTCGAATACTCTTCAAGGCTCCGAGTCGCTTCTGTCATATTTAAATCGTATGCCTGAACGAACGGACGGATAAACGGACGACTGATACGGCTCATCGCAAAACGTTTCAGTTGTTTGGCAACAAGCGGGTGTCCATTTAATTCGAACACACGAGAGTAAAACCATTTTTTAATCATTGAGATCACCAGATGATTCTTCTTTTGAGTCCTCTACGTCTTTTCCAGCGAAGAACTCTTTATAGCTGTCTTCCGTTTGCTCACCTGCGACACGTCCAACTTCCTTACCGTCCTTAAAGTGAACGACAGTCGGTGTACCCTCGATACCAAACGTATCCCAAGCCGACTGTTCGACAGCAAGGTCGATCTGTTCGAATGGGATATCTTGTTTTTCACCAAGCGGGACGAGATATGGTTTTACTTTTTCACAGTGGGAACAACCCGTTTGATAGAAATACGTATAGAATTCATCACCGGATTTTACTTTATCTGCGACTTGTGTAGCCGTTAGATTGCCGTTCTTCGATGCAGAATCTTCTCGATCCGTGAAGACAAGAAGTAATCCTCCCACCAATACGATTAAGGCGATGACTCCCGCTGTAATCCAATTCGCCTTGGATTGCGGTTTTTTCGTATTTTTACGTTTTGTTTTCTTTGACACGTCTATCCCTCCGTCATTCTGGTATTAGCCATTTTTTCTGAACCATTATAGCATGACCATTCGCAAGAATCGTATCGATTTGCAAAGCGTCATCAATCAGTAACAGATCCGCTCGTTCTCCGACCGCTATTCGCCCGCCCGGTATACCATATGCATCCGCGACATGTCGCGTGATCGTCGTGATTGCCTGATCAAAAGCAACACCATGCGCCACTGCATCGCGCACGGCTTGTATCAGAGAAGAAGGCTTTCCTGTATCAATCCGAACTAGACGACCTGCATCATCAAATGCCGGAAGACTGGCACCAGCATCGCTCGACATCGTGATCTGTTCAGGTGGGATTCCTGCTGCTAAAGCACGGGCGACAGCCTGTCCTGCCGGAATTTCGCCTTCCGCAATGAAGCTTTCCGTCGTACACGTCGTAAAATCGATTCGTCCGCCCTGTTTCGCCCAGGCGAGTCCCGCTTCAAAAATCCGTTCACTCCGGTTGATATGCGTCGGAAGGAATTGTCCGATGGGGATATCAGTCGTGTCAATCACTTCATGTAATAGATCGAGTCCTTGTTTCCCGTCTCCGATATGGACGTTCATCGTTCCCGACACGCCTTTGACCATGCCGGCAATTCGGGCTTCTGACGCTAATCGTGCGAGTTCATGGGCTGTCGGTTGTGTCGACCGATGATCGTTGATGGCAATTTCCCCGATGCCAATCACTTCATTGATGAGGACGATATCATGTCCTGTCGATTGCGTCAGGAAGACCGGTGGAACCATATAACTTCCGCTTAATAGAAAGGGGCGGATACCAGATGCAGCATATCCTCGTATATGTGCCAGTAGATCGATTCCCGTTCGTGTCCAACCATCCGTTCCGAGTAATCCAACGACCGTCGTGACACCACCTTCGAATATGTCTCGAACGGTCAGCGATGCTGTTCTCGTCGCAAATCCGCCTTCTCCTCCCCCACCGATTGGATGTAAGTGTCCATCGATGAATCCAGGAACTAGCTGTTTGCCGCGACCATCGATCCGATGCGTAATCATTGCTTCATCTATGGTATAGGAACCGATTCCGATGATCTGATTTCCTGCTATGTAGATATTTTGCGGCATCTGTTGCCACAGAACCTGTTCGATGACGATCATCGATCATTCCTCCTTAAGACAAAAAGCGAGCCTATCGCCCATGTGACGACATCTCGCTTTTCCTTATTCTGCCTTAGTCCCTTGACCAAGACCTAAATCTTCATTGACGGCATCGAGTGCGAAGACGACAAGTGAAGTGACGACAGACATAGCTGTCGCGAATCCGAAGCTATACGTTACTGCATCAACTGCCGATACGATGAACACAGCTGTGTTCACGAGTAAGAATGACCAAAAGAATGTAACGAGAAAACGCATGATTTCCCCTCCGTTTCCATAACGTACTATAGAGTTATCCTACGATTTGTAGTATACCATTTTTTAAACCAAGCAACAGCTTTTCTCTAATTTTTTCAAGCGCTTTCTTTTCCTTGAAAAACTTAATCGTTTCATAAGAAGGACAATCGCTTCATATGCTACAGTAGAATTAACGAAAAGAAAGCGGAGGATTCCATCATGACCCGTCACTTAATCGCTGTCGATCTCGACGGCACTCTTTTAAAAGATGATAAGACAATCAGCGCTACGAACATCAATGCGCTGCAACGCGCGCGTGCGAATGGTCACGAAGTCGTCATCGCAACCGGACGACCGTTTCGTCACACCAGGAAATATTACGAACAGCTCGGTTTAACGACACCAATCGTTAACTTTAACGGTGGTCTCGTCCATCACCCACAAGACACCCACTTTGAAGTCCAGCATCATCCAATTCCATTAAAAACCGTTCAACATATTTTAGAGTCCATCGCTGAGACGAAGACACAGAACATCGTCTGTGAAGTCACGGATCATGTCTATTTTCAATATGATCCGGTTGGCATCTACGAATTCTATACTGACCATGCCTTATCCGTCACGACCGGAGATTTACGAAAGGTGCTTATGCATGAACCAACCTCTCTTTTGATTCATGCCAAAGGAGAACACGTCGATGAGATCCGCTCCGAATTATCTGGTATTCATGCCGAGACGGTACTCAATCGTCAATGGGTGAAGCCTGAATTCATGGTCGAAGTGATGCGAAAAGGTACAAGTAAAGCGGTCGGTCTTGCCCATATCGCGCATCACCTTGGTATTGACTCTAAACAAATCATTGCTTTCGGTGATGAGGAAAACGATTTAGAGATGATCGAGTATGCTGGACATGGTGTCGCGATGGGAAATGCCATCCCCGCGCTGAAGCACCTGGCAAACGGCACGACGAAGCGAAATGAAGATGACGGGATCGCCTATTACTTGAGACACGTCCTCGGGCTCGCATGAAAACAGATAAAAGGCACTTGCTGCATGTTGCAGAGCAAGTGCCTTTTTCATTATCCTTTTCGGAAGTATCCGACGACCGAGTCCGTTGCGACGACGTTGATGAAGACCGTCTCGTCCGCTTCCCGGCAAATCCGTTCAATGTCCCGCAATTCGTGACGCTCGATGACCATCATCAACGTCGCTTTTTCAGCTCGTGAATACGTACCGATCGAAGGAATCTGCGTGATTCCTCGAATGATATGCTGATGCAGAGCCGTCGTGATGTCATCCGCATGATTCGTGACGATGAATATCGTCAAGCGCTGGTTGCTTGTATGAATCTCATCGACGACCTTCGATGTCACGTAAATGAAGACAATCGTGTATAAGGCAGTCGACCATCCGAACAATGCCCCTGCCAATAAGGCGATCAAGAAATTCAAGACGAACAGATACAAGCCAACACTGCGATCGGAGAAACGGGCGAAGATGAGGGCAACGATATCGAAACCACCCGTCGAAGCACCGAACTTAATCGTGATACCGGTACCGATCGCAAGCAAGACCCCTCCAAACACTGCATTCAGTGTTTGATCACCTGGTATGACAGCATATTGAGGAATAAGACCAATGAAAATCGTCGTTGCCAAAACTGAAATCAAGGTGATGATTGTAAAGCTCCGACCTAACATGATCCATGCGAGCACGATCAGAGGTATGTTCAACGCCAAGAACCAGACGTTTTCACCAAACGCAAATGCTGTATTTTGAAGGACTTGCGTCAAGATTTGGGCAAGTCCTGTAAATCCAGTCGAATATACACCACTAGGAATCAAAAACCAGTTCATGGCAACGGCGATGACGAATCCCCCAATCGAAGCCACGATCACTTTTAACATACTTTCCTTTACTACTGCTGTCACACGCCGTTCTCCTCTCATTCATAACTATCTTGAAACACTTTAGCACATTCAAATGTCGCCGGATAGTCAAGATTTCCAAAGATTGATGTTCTTTTTCATGATGGCGTTTTCATTTGTGACAAAGGTGTCCTGATTCTTGTTACACAAAAAAGAACCGACTAAAAAATCGGTTCTTTTTTTCTCTTATACTGTCATCGAAGCAGGAACTGTAATCTGTCCGCTTGCTGGAACTTCCACAGTCGTTCCATGGACATTCAAGCTGAATGCTTCGCCTTCCGTTTGAGCGATTTCGACAGCATTCGGCTGTACATGGATATGGATATGATGACCGCGCCATTGCATCCGGAATGTATAACTCGTCCATCCTTTTGGCAACATCGGCTTAAAGGACAACGTATCATTTGCTACTCGTAATCCAGCAAACCCATGAACGATCGACATCCAAGATCCAACCATCGACGTGATATGCAATCCGTCTTCCGTGTCGTTGTTGTAGTTATCAAGATCAAGTCGAGCCGAACGTTGATACAATTCAACCGCTTTTTCCTCATACCCGACTTCTGCTGCAATGATTGAATAGATACATGGTGATAGTGACGATTCATGGACCGTACGTGGTTCATAGAAATCGAAGTTTGCTTTTTTCTCTTCTAAACTGAAGCGATCCGTCAAGAAGTAGAGACCTTGTAAGACATCTGCCTGTTTAATGAAAACAGAGCGCAGGATCCGGTCCCATGACCAATTCTGGTTCAGCGGGAGATGTTTCGGATCGAGTTCAGCGACCAAGATTTGCTCCTTATCCATGAAACCATCTTGTTGCATGAAGATCCCAGGTGCTGCTTCATCTTTCGGATAATACATCTTCGCGTCGATATCTGCCCACTTCGCCAACTCCTCATCCGTCAATGCTAATTGATGCATGAGTTCTTGCAGACGTTCTGGCTCTTCTTGTGCCAAATGACGGTGAACGGTCTGTGTATATTCGAGACACCATGCCGCAATCAGATTCGTATACCAGTTGTTGTTGACGTTGTTCTCATATTCGTTTGGTCCCGTCACACCAAGAATCATGTAGACATCCTTATGCGGCACGTAATTGACGCGACTTGCCCAGTAACGAGCAATCTCGACTAACACTTCAAACCCGTATTGTCCAAGGTACGACGTGTCTCCCGTGTAGTTCGTGTAATTATAAATCGCATGTGCGATCGCACCATTCCGGTGAATTTCCTCATGCGTGATTTCCCACTCGTTGTGGCACTCTTCTCCGTTCATCGTTACCATCGGATAAAGCGCCCCCTTCATGCCGACATTCTTATCCGCATTTTCTTTCGCTTGCGGCAATTGGTTGTGGCGATACTTGAGTAAATTCCAAGCAACTTCCGGTTTCGACGTCGCAAGGTAGAAGTTCAAGCAGTACGCTTCCGTATCCCAATACGTCGCACCACCATACTTCTCGCCCGTGAATCCTTTTGGTCCGATGTTCAGGCGTGAATCTTCACCTGTGTAAGTTTGGAACATATGGAAGATGTTGAATCGAATCCCTTGCTGTGCCTCGACATCACCTTCAATCTTCACATCCGCTTCTTCCCAGTGGTGCAACCAAGCGGCTTCATGTGTCGCAAGCAATGGTTCAAAGCCTGATTCGAATGCGACGTGAACACGTTTCATCGCTTGCTCCAGTAACGCATCGATTTCATGGTCGCGATTCGTTACGAGTGCGACGAATTTTTCGACTGTGACACCTTCACCTACTGCGGCTTGTTTCGTAAAACGATTCGCGACGTACTGCGTATTGCCATCGACGACTTCACATCGTGCGCCTTCGACATCCGTGATCATCGCTGCCGTCACATGCCAATCGAGCTTTTTCGTTTTTGATGTCACATAACCGAACCGTTCTTCAATTCCGTGTTCGACAGGAAGCCAGAACTTCTCATCATAGTTCGAGTCTTCATTTTCAACATCCGCATCGAGATACGATTCAATGACGATTTCTGCTTCGAAATTGACAGGTGTCACCGTATATTGCAAGGCAGCGATTTCTTTATCGACGATCGAGAAGAAGCGCTTGGATTCGACTTTTATCTCTTCTTCTCCATGCTTCAACAACATCGCCCGCGTCAATACACCATGTTGCATATCAAGTTCACGTTTGAAGTCAACGACTTCCCACGTATTCAAATCAACAGCTTTTCCGTTGACAGATACTTTCAAACCCATGATGTTGACAGCATTGAGTACTTTCGCGAAGTACTCCGGATAACCGTTTTTCCACCAGCCGACACGTGTCTTATCGGGATAATAAACACCTGCGACATACATGCCTTGATGCGTGTCACCAGTATATTCTTCTTCAAATGTACCGCGCATTCCCATATGACCGTTTCCGATCGATGTCATCGATTCTGCTAGTCGATTATCTTCTGGATTAAAACCAAGCTCTGTAATTTTCCACTCATTGACCTCAAAAAGTCGTTTCATCGTCAAGTCGCTCCTTTTTATGCTACGCATGTCAGTCAATCTGATCATGTAAGCGTTTCATCTATACTCTACATTCTTTATTGTACACATAAAAAGCATCAATGCAATCGTTTGCACGAAAATAAATTTCTTTTTCTGCAACCGCTTCCTTTTACTAGAAATCGACATCCTTTTGAATCAAAAAAAGTCTATTTTCAAACCAATCGGCTTAAAAATAGACTTCTGTTTCATGCTTCAGATTTTCCGCCACATGACTGACGGACAACGAGATAATGCGGAACGATGACGCGCTTCCCATAAGGTGTCGCATCTTCATTGATTTGTTCAATCAAACAATTCGTCGCTTCAAAACCAAGTCCAAAGATATTGATTTCAACAGAAGTCAACGGTGGGCTTGAGAATTCTGCGATGAACAAGTTATTGAAACTGACGACGGCCATTTGATCCGGCACACTGATACCCATCTCATTCAGTGTACTCATGACACCAAGTGCCATCATATCGTCACTAACAACGACGGCAGTCGGTGGATGTTCAAGTGACATCAGTCGTTTGACTGCCTCGGCACCACCCGTCGTCATAAATGGGGCGCTGACGATATAAGAATCGTGAATCGGAATTCCCTCTTCCATGAGAGCTGTCTTATAACCACCGACACGTTCTTGTGTCACAGCTAAATCCTGTGCCCCACCGACGAATGCAATACACTCATGCCCGAGTTGATGTAAATACTTCGTTACTTCGCGACCCGCTAAGTAATTATCCGTATCGACATACGTGACGTGTGATGAATCACTGAATGGTTTACCGACGACGACGAACGGAAACTTCGAGTCCTGCAGAAATTGAACGACTTTGTCATCCGTACGAGAATACAATACGACGACGCCATCGACGCGACGGCCCTGAACCATCGAGACGACACCTTCATATACCTCTTCTTCCGAGACACCTGTCGTCATATATAACGAATAGCCATTTTGATGCGCTTTTGTACTAATTCCTCGAATGACCTCCGAAAAGAATGGGTTTTGTAGCGTTTTTGTTGCAGCACTTGGCATGACGAGACCGATCGCTTGTGTCGTTCGATTCGCTAGACTGCGTGCATGAACGTTTGGATAATATCCGAGCTCATCCATCGCCTGTCGCACCCGTTCCTTCGTCTTTTGGCTGATACGTGAACTATTCGCAATGACGCGTGATACCGTCGAGGGTGCGACATTCGCTTCCCGTGCTACATCCTTGATTGTTACCTGCATCCCCTTCACCTCACATTTCCCCTAGTTAAGTATTTTATTTTGTTTGACGTTGCATGCGTTTACGGTGAACGAGAAGAAGTATGAGCGCTAAAATCGGAGCAATCGCACCAATTGCGACGATCGACCACCAGTTGACTTGTGACTTTTCGATGACATAGCTGTTCGCACTATTTGCATCAAGCGTGATCTCATAGGCGTCACCATCCTGACGCACCAAATCTGAGAATAAAAGTCCTCTTAGACGCTGGTCATCACCAATTTCTTTCGCAGACACGCGTAAGCTCGTCTTTTTTTCTCCAAGATTGATCGCGTAAACGACTTGTTGTTGTTTCGTCTCCCGGGAGTAGACTGCCATATGATCGGTTTTTGCGATCAAGCGTTGCTTCCCTGTTGCAAACGCTGGGTAGTCCTGACGCATCTCGTTCAACGTTTTTACGTACTGTTGCATCTTCTTGTTCTGATCAAATGTCATCATCATCCGGTTTCCGGGATCCTCACCACCTGGCATCGCCACCTCTGTTCCTTGGTAGACGATCGGCATCCCTGGTGCAGCATAGAGTGCGAACAATGCTAGTCGAAGTTGCCGCTCCTCTTCGTCTGCTCCACCAATCTTTGCTTCCGTGATGAAGCGTTTGACATCATGATTATCAATGAAGGTTGCAAGTCCCTTGGCATTCGGATTAAACGTAGTATCTCGATTATAAACTGAATCGAGCTCTTCCGCTGAACCATTTTTGCGAGCAAACTGATCCTTGACTCCATAATAAAACGGGAAGTTCGTCACGGAATCAAAACCTAATTTCGAATAGGACGCAATTTTTCGCGGATCTCCATCGAATACTTCAGCCAATAAGAATAAGTCTGGATGCTTTTCTTTTACTGCTGGGATGAACGTTTCCCAAAATGTGGCAGGTACATGGCGAACCGTATCGATCCGGTATCCGTCTATACCCGTTTCATCGACCCAGTAGTTCGCGACATCAATTAAATAATCGACGACTTCCGGATTTTCTGTATTGAAGTCCGGTAAATCGAACAGCCAGTTATTCTCGACTTCCGACGGGTTATTCCAATTCATGATCGGTTGATTTTTATGAAACCACTCCGGTTTTTCTTTCACCATTGGATGATTTGGTCCTAAATGATTGACGACAAGATCAAGGACGACCTTGATATCCCGGTCATGCGCTTCTTTGACGAGACGTTTAAACTCTTCCTTTGTTCCGAAGTGCGGATCAATTTCGTAATAATCATCTGTCCAGTATCCATGATAACCATTCGGACGATTCTTAAAGATCGGCGTCAACCAAATCGAAGTGAAGCCCTTTTCCTTGATGTAATCGAGACGTTTCGTAACGCCTGCTAAATCGCCGCCTTGGAACGCTTTTGGATTTTCAGGATCCGCCTCTCGGTCATTACTCGGATCGCCATTCTCGAACCGGTCCACCATGATGAAATACATTCGTTCTTTTTCCCAACCTGCTGCTTCACCCGCCATCGGTTGAAGCCCGATAGACAAGAGAAGCGGCAAGAGGAGAAGCATTATGCCTCGTCTCATGCCGCTGATTTCCCCCTTATGATTATCCTTTTGTTCCACCAGCCGTCAATCCAGACACGAAGAAGCGCTGGAATGCGAAGAAGAGAAGAACGATTGGAACTGCTGATAATACGGCACCTGCCGCAAATAACGTGAAGTTATTGTCGAACTGCTCCGACACCATGTTGTACAACCCGACCGCAAGTGTCTGTTTCTCAGGAGAACGCAGGACGAGCGATGCTAAAATGAAGTCGTTGAATGGTGCCATGAAGTTGAACAACGCGATGACGGCGACCATCGGTTTTGCAAGCGGTAAGATGATTTGCCAGAAGATTCGTAAGTGACCGGCACCATCCATTCGTGCCGCCTCATCGAGTTCTTTTGGAATCGTATCGAAATATCCTTTTGCAAGATACGTATTCATTGGAATCGCACCACCCGAATAGAGGAGGATGAGCGCCAGATGCGTATCAAACAATTCTAACATATTAAGCAAGACATAAATCGCAATAATGGCAACGAATTGCGGTACCATCTGCAACACGAGGAACAAGATGAGTGAATTTTTCCGACCGACGAAGCGATAGCGCGAAAAAATGTATCCTGTTAACGTGATTAGAGCGACTGAGACGACCATCGTGATGACGGCAATCTTGATTGTGTTTAGATACCACATGCCATAATCCGTTTTTGCTGGATCAAACAAATCAAAGTAGTGGATCAAGGTCGGATTACTTGGGAAGATATCCGATGTAATGCTTTTCCCTGGGTTGAGTGAAGTACCAACGACCCAAAGGAGTGGATAGACGATAATGATGGAGGCGATCGTCAAAATGAGATATGACAACGCCATATTGATTCGGTTTTGTTTTCTCATATTAGATCATATCCTCATCTTTGAATGATTTTGAACGCTTGAACTGAATGACGGCAATCGTCATGATGAAGAACGACAACACAAGCGTGATCGCTGCTGCAAATCCATACTGTGGGTTCGCGCCTAGTGATAATTTGTAAATCCACGAAATCAAGATATCCGTTCCACCAGCCGATTGACCCGGTACTGCCGGTCCACCGTTGTTGAAGAGATAAATGATGTTGAAGTTATTAAAGTTAAACGTATACTGCGTGATTAAAATTGGTGCTGTTGCGAAAAGAATCATCGGCAACGTAATCAAGCGGAATTTCTCACCTGCTGTCGCTCCATCAATTGTCGCTGCCTCATAAAGATCTTCTGGTATCGACTGCAAGATCCCCGTCGTCAGTGTCATGATGTATGGGAAACCTAACCACCACTGGATCCCGATCAAGGCAAGCTTCGTATACGTCGGATCTGTCATCCAGTCGACACCGTCAGTAAGACCAATCGCTGGTAATAACGTCGTATTGAAAACACCGAATGTCTCATTGAACATCGAGCGGAAGATCAAGATCGTAATGAAGGCTGGTACTGCCCATGACAGGATCAAGATGGAACGGAAGAATCGTTTTCCTTTGAGTCCTTTTTGGTTCAGCAAGACTGCAAGTCCGATACCGATCGCGATGACACCCGTCGTCGAAGCGACGGTCCAGACAAGCGTCCAGCCGAGAACGCTGACGAATGTATCACGGAAAATATCGACCGTGAAGATATTCAAGAAGTTTTGGATACCGATCCAGTCAACTAACTTCGCTGGAGGCGAGTTGTTGAATTTGTAGTTCGTAAAGGCAATCAAGAAAGTAAAGATCAACGGTAAGACGACCGTGAACACCAGAAGTACTAATGAAGGAATCAACATCGCGTACGGGAACCCGTTATCGCGGAAGTTCCGTAGTTGCATCTTCAAAGATGGCACTTCAAGGTTCATGTCACGTAACTTACCGATTCGATACGCATCGATAAAGTTCCAGACGTAAATGGCGATACCAAAGACAAGTAAAATCAAGGCAATGATGCCCTCGACCATCAGAAAGATCGAGTGATCCCCTCTTACGCCTGGTACCTCACCGAGTGTAATCAAGCCCCAGATCGCTCCGCGATCGCCAGGACCATTTCCTGCTCCTTTAAAGAACAGTTCAAAGTTGACGAGAAAATATGATAGTACGACGACAAAAAATGTCGCGCCTTTAAGGAATTGTTTATTATATAGTTGTCCTACTCCTGGAATGATCGACATCAGCGCCGCAATCGTGCGGTGGTTCGTCTTTTTTTCAGGCGTTGGATTCGTCGGGTGTGGTGTTGCAATCGCAGCCATCGTCCGTTCTCCTTTCCAAAGGTCATGTCTGACCTCAGGCTTCTCTTCCAACCATAAAGATGAGGGGGAATCCAAGATCCCCCTCTCTTTATCTCTTTTTCATGGATTCACGCGTTCCATTTACGCTTATTGATTGTTTGCTTCGATTTGTTGCTTAATTTGTTTGACAGCATCATCAGCTGATTTTTGTGCATCTTGTTTGTTTGTTGCAACAAGCTGAAGTGCTGCTGCCATTGGTTCCCAAACTTGACCCATCTCAGCGATGTTTGGCATTGGCACACCGTTTTGTGATTGTGCGAAGACTGCTGCTGCGACTTCGTTATCCTTGATTGCTGCATCTTCTTGAAGAGCAGTGACTGGTGGGATCTCATTGTATTTTTCGAACATTGCTTTAGCGTTTTCTTCACCTGTGAGTGATGCCAAGAACTTCTCAGCCCACTCTGCATTTTCCGAGTATGCTGAAATCGCGTATGTTTTTACACCAACGAATGTTTTGATTGGCTCACCGTTTGGAAGTTTCGGAAGTGCTGAAGCTCCAAGATTGATGCCTTTTTCTTTATAGCTCGCAACTGCCCATGGACCGTTCATGACAGCAACAGCTTTTTTATCACCGAAGAGTTGATCAAGTGCTTGACCACCGCCACCACCGATGAGACCTTTCGGGAAGAGACCTTCTTTGTACCACTTGCCGATGTAATCCATACCTTCGACAGCACCTTCGTTGTTCAAGCCGATATCTGCTGGATCCAATTTGCCGCCGTTGTCTTTGAAGACATAACCACCGTATCCACCGATTGGACCGTGTGCGAAGTAGAAGTTATCCCAAAGCGCGAGGAATCCGTATTTCCCGTCTTTCTTTTGCTCTGTTGAGATCTTGTATAGATCATCCATTGAAGCTGGTGCTTCTTTTAATTCATCTTTATTGAAAAGGAGGATTGGTGTTTCAACTGCTTTCGGATATCCGTAGACTTTACCATCAAACGTTACTGCCGATTTCGCTGTATCGATGAATGGCTCAAGTGCTTTTTCGCCATCCTTGAGTTCCGCGATCAAACCTTGGTCAACGACTGTACCGATTTGGTCGTGTGGAAGAAGCATGATGTCCGGTCCTTTACCTGCTGGTCCGTCAAGTGCTACTTTCTTCTGTTGATCCGTCATCTTGACTTCTTTAACTTCAACTTTGACGCCTTCTTTTTCTTCGAACGCTTTAGCTGCAGCTTTAGTTGTTTCAGCTTTTTCAGTGTCTTCCCAGATGACGATCTTGCTTGGTTTTTTACTGCCTGAATCTGAAGATGATGATTCAGAATCCGATCCACCGCCACATGCTGCAAGAGCACCGATTGCCATGACAGATACAGAAAGACCTGCTACGAATTTTTTCATTTCCATGATTGAAATTTCCTCCCCAAGTTAACTTATGAATGATAAGTTTTAATGCACAACGTTTGCATAAAGGCACAACCATTTTCTCATGATAACAACCGAGTGGTTGTAAGCGTTTTATGAAAACGTTTGCATCACCTTTACATTTTTATTATACAATCTAAAATCCTTTTGACAAGTCCTTTTATTCAATTATTTTCTTACATTTCAAAAACTTTTTATTTCTATTTTCATTATTTGAATCAAATACCAGGTCAGAGAAGCAGTAAAAAAGAAAACGTTTTCATTTTTATATTTTGCACAAGATGATGCAAACGATTGCATTAGACTCTCGACTTTTATCAGGAATCCTTGATTTCACGGGATTGCAATTGACTTTAAGAAAGCGCTTTACTATTCTTAGGTCGAAGACATAATCAATACGATGCAAGCGATTGCGTTAAGGAGTGACTGCCATGTTCAAAGAAGCTGTGTTCCACCGTGCGATGTCTCCATTCGTCTATAAGTACGATGAGCGAACAATCCACATCCGTTTACAAACGAAAAAAAATGACGTTGATCGCGTCGATCTGATTTGGGGCGACCCATACGATTGGCATACTGAAAACCCAGATGATGCCGATTGGAACTTCGATCCCTCAAAATCAAACTACTGGAATACATTTGAAACACCGATGAAGCGAAGTGGATCAGATGAGTTATACGATTACTGGTTCATCGATGTTGTTCCTCCCTTCCGTCGTCTACGATATGGTTTCCGTCTCCATGACGGTGCAACAAGTCATGTATTCACGGAACGTGGCTGGTTCGATGAAAAACCGCTCGATGATACAGGCTACTATTTCTGTGTTCCTTTCCTTAATGCAGTCGACGTATTCACTGCACCAGATTGGGTCCAGGATACAGTTTGGTATCAAATCTTCCCAGATCGCTTTGCAAACGGCGATGCGACGAATGATCCAGCTGGTACACTTCCATGGAATAGTACAGCACCGACAACGACGAATCTTTTCGGTGGAGATTTCCAAGGAGTCATCGACCACATCGATTATCTCGTTGAACTTGGTATCACTGGTATTTACTTCTGCCCGATCTTCTTGGCGAAATCGAATCATAAATATGACACAATCGATTACTTAGAAATTGATCCACAATTCGGTACGAAAGAGAAATTCAAGGAAATGGTCGATCTGTTACACGCACACGGGATTCGCATCATGTTAGATGCCGTTTTCAATCATGCCGGCTTCCACCATAAAGCATTCGCTGACATCCGTGAACATGGTAGTCACTCCACCTATAAAGAGTGGTTCCACCTGCGTGATTTCCCGCTCGTGACAGAACCATTGCCGAACTACGATACGTTTGCTTTCGTACCTGAGATGCCGAAATTCAATACCGAGAATGATGAAGTAAAGTCTTACTTGCTCCACGTCGCTCGTTACTGGGTCGAAGAATTCGGAATCGATGGCTGGCGACTCGACGTCGCCAACGAAGTCGATCACGCATTTTGGCGTGATTTCCGTCAAGTCGTCAAGGAGGTCAACCCTGACACGTATATCCTTGGTGAAATTTGGCATGACTCACAGGAATGGTTGCTCGGTGACCAGTTTGACGCCGTCATGAACTATCCATTTACGAATGCCGCCTTGAACTTCTTTGCCTTAGATAAGACTAAAGCAACTTCGTATGCGAACGATATGTCGCATGTATTGTTCTCAAACACGATGAATGTCAATGAAGTAACCTTTAATTTGATCGGTTCTCACGATACACCGCGTGCATTGACGCGTGCAGGGAATAATAAGAGTAAGTTACGTCTCTTGTTACTTTCGATGCTGACGTTCTCGGGCAGTCCTGTCATTTATTATGGAGATGAAATCGGTCTTGATGGGGATCAAGATCCAGGCTGCCGGAAATGTATGCCGTGGGATCCAGAGGAGCAGGATCAGGAGTTATTCGCCTATACGCGACACTTGTTGCAGCTTCGAAAACAACATAAGACACTTGCGAACAAAGGACATATCTCTTTCGTTCACGCGAATGATGAGACAAATACGATCATCATGCGTCGCATGAGTCCGGAAGGATTGTATTATATCTATTTCAACAACTCAGATGTTTCTGTTTCGTTGACCGCTCCACAAGCTGGTCGGGGGCTTGATTTATTGACGAACACGCACCAGCAGACGCTTGATGTCTCTCTCCCTGCGTATTCGGGAACGATCGTTCAAGTCTTATAACCATCTAAAAGCCTGGACACTTACCTTCTATAAAGAAGTTTTGTGTCCAGGCTTTTTTCTTCTGTATCCGTTCTCCAGGATAGAAACGAGTTAATGAATGCTTGCGAATTAGGGTATAGGGTACAGAAAGGAGGATATCCTCCATGGAAATTTTCTTTTACGCCGGTCTCATCCTCATCGGCTTGTTTACGATCAGTTACTTGAGTGAACGATTCCACGTCCCAAGTATTCTGGCCTTCATCTTGATCGGAATCGTCCTTGGCTTCTATTACGACCCTCCCGAAGAGCTGAAACTCGGAGGAGAAGCGGGCATCATCGTCTTATTCTTTTTACTCGGTCTAAAATTTTCAGTGGCGGACTTGCTGATTCAGCTCCGTTCCATTTGGAAAGCAGGAGTCATCGATATTCTACTTTCGTTCGGTGGAACAATCCTGTTGACCCTATCGTTTGGCTTTTCAGTCGCCGAATCGTTTTTGATCGGCTGTGTCTTGTATGCGACGAGTTCTTCGATTTCTGCTCGGCTACTCGACCGTGAACCAGATAAACACCAAGACGTGAATCGCTTCGTGCTGTCCTTACTCGTCTTCGAAGATTTGATGGCACCAATCTTACTGACGACGGCTCCGTTCGTTTTAGGGACTGAGACGTTCTCGGTTGCCAAAATCAGCATCATCTTTCTCGGGTTCGCCTTCTTCTTCATTGCTCTGATGATCATGACGTTGTTTATTCGAAGACGTGGACGGTTAGTCGATTCCCTCTATCGACACCCGGATGCTGGAATCGGGATCATCGGCTTAATCTTATTGTTTTCTGGAATTGGAATCTTATTTGGTCTATCCGAAGTACTCGGTGCCTTCATCATCGGTATTCTGTTAACCGAACTGGATGAGACGCGTTATCTTAAACGGCTAGTCACTCCGTTCCAAGACTTATTATTACCCTTGTTCTTTATCACGTTCGGAATGTCGTTCGAGTTGACTGAGGGGTTACCCATTGATCTATTTTTCTTCGCTCTTGTCATTTGGGGAGTCGTCTCGAAATTCTTAGTCGGTTATCTCGGTGGAAAATCGTTCGGTCTATCCAATTATCATGCGATCGAATCAGGCTTTTGTCTTGGACCACGCGGTGAATTTTCGATTCTATTCATCACGCTCGCTAGTGGCGCATTCGTGACGTTGACCGGAATTTATATTTTTGTTTCCGCTTTTCTTGGAATCCTATTGTTCCGTATCTCTACTGCCTTAACGGATCGTACACATGCGACCGCACGAAAAATCAAAAAGAAATTGAAGTGAAAAAGACGTCGGCGCATCGTGCGATTCCGACGTCTTTCTTCTATATATGTCTTCGATTCATCGTCCGACAAAAACAGGGCGTTTTTTTTCGATGAAGGATTCAACAGCATGAAGATGGTCTTCCGTTTTCCCAGCGCGTGACTGGTAGATGATTTCTTGAGCAAGCATTTCCTCCAAGTTATTTTCATAACTCGCTGCCTGTAGCTGCTTGATATATCCGATTACTTTCGTCGGACGATCCGCCAGTTGACGAGCAAACGCTGTGACCTCTTCTACAAATTGCTCTGATTCGATGCTTCGTGTCGCAAGGTTGAGCGAAACAGCTTCGTCTGCTGAAATCGTGTCACCGAGTAACGCAAGCTCTGTTGCTTTTGCTGCACCAATTAGCCGAGGCAAGAAATACGGAGCACCCGCATCTGGGACAAGTCCGATATTAATGAACCCAAGCGATAATTTCGCTTCCTTGTCGACTAGTCGAAAATCACAAGCGAGCGTGAGTGATAACCCAGCCCCTGCCGCTACACCATTGATGGCAGCAATCGTCGGTTTCTTCGATTTAGCGAGTGCACGAACGACAGGATGATAATACTGTTGTAAATATTCACCATGATCGAGCTCAGGTGAGACAGTTTTCAAGTCTTGACCTGCACAAAACCCACGTCCCTCGCCTGTCAAGACGATGACACGTACTTCCTCATCCTGATTCGCTTCTTCTAGAGCGTCTGCTAACTCCTCCAATAAATTCGAAGTTAATGCATTCAGTTGTTTCGGTCGAGCAAGGGTTAACGTCGCAACCTGATCCTTGACGGCATAATTCATTTCTCGTTTCATCGGATTCCCCTACCTTTTAAAAATGAATGATTGTTCATTATGATGTATTCGTGATATTTTATGAAAATCCTTTTAAATCTCTTTTTTTTTAATGAAACACAAAAAACCCTCTTTCATTATGAAAATCGAAGGCGTATAGTTTCAAAAAGATAAAGAAACACTATTCGTTTTATGAAACAAAGGGGATTTATTTTATGAAAACAGTCAAGCAACCAAGCTTATTCCACATCACGTGGCCATTATTCATCGAGATTGCATTGCATATGAGCCTTGGGATCATTGCAACGTTGATTTTAAGTTATTACTCAGATAGCGCTGCTGCGGCAGTCGGTGTATCCAATCAAATTTTGAACATCTTCATTATTCTCTTTAACATTACCTCGGTCGGTGCAACGATCATCATTGGTCAGTACCTCGGTGCAAGAAAAACACAAAACGCTCGTCAAACTGCTCGTTCTGCTTTTGCGATTAACTTGTATACCGGTCTCATCGTTTCTCTGACCGTCGTATTGTTCGGAAGACAACTCCTTGGATTTTTCTCATTAGAAGGAGAGACGCTCGTCTATGGCGAAACGTTCATTAAGATCGTTGGTCTATTCCTTTTCTTAGAAGCCATCTCTCTGACACTCGGTGCGATTCTCCGGAGTCATGGATTCACGAAAAATGCTATGTATGTCACGCTACTCATGAATTTCGTTAGTGCTTTTGGTAACGTCATCGCTGTTCTTGGACTCTTCGGCATTCCCGTTCTCGGTGTTGCCGGTGTCGCCTGGTCGATCGTCATCGCTCGGACAATCGCTGTCCTTGTCTTATTCTTCGTCGTTTACCGGAAACTCTCATTACGTTTTAAAGTAAAAGACTTGATTCATTTCGACCGGGAAGATGTGAAACGGATCATGAACATCGGAATCCCATCTGCCGGTGAAGGAATCTCATATCAATTTTCACAACTCATCATCACAGGATTCATCGCAACGATTGGTGAAGCAGCATTGTCCGCTCGTGTGTATGTATCGAACATCACAATGCTTTGTTTCCTATTTACACTTGCGATCGCGCAAGGGACGCAACTTCTCGTCGCACGCCAAGTTGGCGCTCAACAATTTGAACAAGCATATGGACGTGCTGTGAAAACATTGAAAATTGCCGTCTTCGCAAGCTTCATCTCAGCTGTCGCTCTCGCTTCATTCGGTTCATCGATTCTATCAGTGTTCACATCGAGTCCTGAAATCATTGCAATCGGTATCCCACTACTCTGGGCAAGCGTCATTCTTGAACCAGGTCGCGCGATGAACATCGTACTCATGGGAACTCTTAAATCGGCAGGAGATGTCCGTTTCCCTGTCGCCATCGGTATTCTATCGATGTGGGGAATTGCGGTCGTCCTCAGTTATACACTTGGTCTTGGTTTCGGTCTTGGTTTACTTGGAATCTGGATTGCCTTCTCTGCTGACGAATGGTTCCGTGGCATTTTCGCCATGAAACGTTGGCACGGACGGAAATGGGTCCAATACTCACTCGTCAAAGGAGAAACACATGAGCAAAACGAACGTCGAGAGGCTTCTGAAGCAGTCTAAGATTGACTTCGAATCCCTCACTTATCCTGTTGATCTTGATGATTTATCTGCTGAAGCCGTCGGTAGAAAGATTAATTACCCCCTTTCGACCATTTTTAAAACCCTTGTTTTGAAAATGGTCGAAAATAAATATGTCTTTGTCGTCATTTCGGGGGAAGAAGAACTCTCTCTTAAGGCAGCAGCTAAAGCATTGCATTCGAAAAAAGTCGCGCTTGTTCCGATGAAGGAGTTAGAAGACCTGACTGGCTATATTCGAGGTGGTGTCTCTGCCATCGGTGCTAAGAAGAACTTTCTGGTTCTTTTATCGGATCGTGCTATCCATGAACCATTCATCATCGTATCCGCCGGAAAACGTGGACATCAAGTTCGGTTGAATCCTCATGATTTTTTATCTTTCACTCAGGGGATTCTCTTTACGAACGGCTGAATTCCATCTCCTAATTATGGTATGATGAGTAGTATCGATGAAGTGGCAGGAGGAATCATTTTGTGGAAAGATCGTGTTCGTAATTCAATACCCAACCTATTTACGTTCGGAAATCTGTATTGTGGTTTTTTAGCCATCGTCATGGCGGCAAAAGGTGATTTTCAAAATGCCACCTTACTAATCGTCATCGCGATGATGCTTGATAGTCTGGACGGACGTCTTGCTCGGATGCTTGGTGTAGCAGGCGACTTCGGAAAAGAACTGGACTCATTAGCAGATATCGTGACATTCGGTGTCGCACCTGCAATGATGGCCTACTATACGTATTTCTATGAATTCGGAGAAGTTGGTTTACTAATTTCTGCTCTGTTCCCGTTGTTCGGCGCATTCCGTCTTGCCCGGTTTAATTTATCGGCAACGAATGTGGCATCTGCTTATTTTTCAGGTGTACCGATTACGGCGGCAGGTGGTATTTTGGCCGTTGTTACGTTGTTTAGTGGACGAATGAACGACTTGATGGTTCCACTTGTCTTCACAGGTCTTGCCTTCTTGATGGTCAGTCGTGTCAAGATTCCAAGTTTTAAAGACATTCCCGTTCCGCGCCATACGTTCGTCATCACCTTTACATTGCTATACGTGACGTATGTCATGATTGCTCGTAGCAATGAATGGTCGACGTTTTGGTTCGTTGCTGTTCCGTTGTATATCGCGTTTCTCCTTTTCTCGTTCATCAAAAAGAAGAAGCAAAAGCAACATTCAAACGGATGATGGTAGGAAGTGGTCCGGTTTCTCTTGCGAGAAGCCGGACCACTTTTTTTATAGGACCGCTTCTCCCTCGCTCGTTTTCAAGATATATGGGTATACTTATGACAGAAGCTATTTTGGAAATGGAGGAATGTCACGCATGGAGCAGTTTCATAAACGTCTTTGGATTTTCTTTTCAATTTGGTTCACCATCGGCTTGATCTTAGTTGGTTTTTCGTTACTCCCCCCTTGGCTCGAGTGGGCCAATGCCGTCTTTTTATTCGCTTCCGGCTTATACGCAGCACTCTATTTTTGGCATATCTTACCGAAGGGTCGTCTTGTCATCCCCTTCATCTTCTTTGGTTCGATCATCATCGAGTCGATTGGGGTCCATACCGGTTGGCCGTTTGGAACATATCGTTATGAGTCGGATTTCGGTGTTCAATTATTAGGTGTGCCGATTACGATCGGGGCTGCATGGCTGTCGGTCATGGGGGCGAGTCTCGCTTTCTCCCGTTTGTTTTCGTTTCGCTATAGTACATTGATCCTCGTTCCATTGTTTGCCGTCTGGCTCGATTTAGCGATTGATCCTGTTGCTGCTAACGTGAAATCGTATTGGCTTTGGCAAGACGGTGGCTGGTATTACGATATTCCGACACAGAACTTCTTCGGCTGGTATGGAACGGCGCTCGTCTTTTCCTTTTTCATCAATCGCTATCAAGTCAAAGCGACGGATGCCGCACTCGAACAAAACAATCAGTATCTCTTTTTGATGTTGCACACTTTATTCGGTGTAACAGCAGGAGTTGCTGGTCTCTATGGCGTCACTTTGGTCAGCTTAAGTGCATTCATCGTCTATTTCATTGTGAAACGAGGGGTTATCGTTGAAAGAAGCAAACAAAAGCAAATTAGCTGAATCCGTATTTCATACGTATGTTGATCATGCTTTGATCCGACGTCATTTCCACCGTGTCTTATATCGAGCAGACGATCTACCTGTCCCTGGTCTCATGCTTGCTACGCACAGTTCTTGGTGGGATGGTATGATTCTTTTTCATTTGGATCAGACCTGTTTCCATCACGATCCTTACGTCATGATTGACCAAGCAGGGCTTGCTCGCTTCCCGTTCTTCTCTCGTCTTGGAGCTTTCTCTGTTGATCGGACATCATTCGCGGATATCAAGACAAGTCTTCATTATGCCAAAGAACGACTTCAAAATGGCAGCAGCGTCTGGATGTTTCCTCAAGGCGAGGAACGTCATCAAGAGGACCGTCCGCTTCGCTTAGCAAGTGGTGCCACACATTTGACGCGTCATACGGATCACGTGTCTCTCGTCGCCTTTTATTATTCATATGGCCATGAACAGCAACCGGACATCTATATCCGGACGCGTCGCTTTCATCCATTACCTGAGGAACGTTCAAGTGCCCAGGCAAAACGACTGACGGCAGAACTAACCGCCTTATACGACGACATTCGAGCAGATGCAATTGCGGAACGTATTGATTTATATCGTTGTATCTCTACACGAAGGGAACCACTTCCTGCGCGAACGGAGCGCTGGTTACGGGCATTTCGGTCATGAGTTGGTTCTTTCTCTTCTTCGCTCTAGCTGTCTGTCTCTATACATGGATCAATTTAGCTTTTTTACCACGATTAACGGATCCCGTTCAACCAGATAGTCTAGCAATCTGCATCCCTTTACGTAATGAGGAGCGTAATGTACGAAAATTATTAGACGCACTAGAACATGCTCTGACAACTGGGATGCACGTTTACTTATATGAAGACCGCTCGACCGATCGGACGCGCGAGTTATTGCTCGATCGGATTGGTCAAGACGACCGTTTTACAGTGATTGATGGTCTTCCCTTACCAACAGGCTGGGCAGGAAAGGTCCATGCGTGTCATCAACTCGCGAAACGAACGACAGAGGACTACTTGTTATTTCTCGACGCTGATGTGACACTGACACCTGATGCAATTTGTCGCTTATACGGAACGTTACGAACAGAACGAGCCGTTTTCCTTTCCGGTTTCCCGTCCTTTCCTGTACCGACGTTTCTCGGAAAGTGTTTGATTCCAATGCAACATGTTCTTATTGCACAACATCTTCCGATTCCTTTTCGCAAGGTGAAGCATCCAGCGTTTGCTGCAGCCAACGGAATGGTCGTTCTCGTCGAACGACGTGCGTATGATCAAGTCGGTGGACATGAAAGTATTCAATCGGCTCTCGTTGACGATTTAGAACTTTGTCGCACATTTAAAAAATACGGATGGACGACGACGCTCGTCGAAGTCGCTCCAGCAGTCTCTTGTGATATGTACGCCACGAATGAAGAGGTCTGGCAAGGTTTTCTAAAGAATGTCTTTCGTGGGATGAACGATTCTTATGTTGTCGGATCATACTTTCTACTCTTTTACTTGGTTCAAGCAAGTGTCCTACCTTATCTCATCCTTCACCCATCCTGGCAGATGGGTGGTGCACTGATTCTTCTTTACTTAGCACGATTCCGGATTGATCGTGCGGCACGAATCCGACATGTTTGGTGGCTCCATCCACTAGCTGTATTCTTTTATGTCATCTTGCTAGCAAGTGCGATGATTCGAAGCTTTAGGAAACGGGAAATCACATGGAAGGGTAGGACCTATTCATAAGGAGGAATCAGTATCATGAAACATATAGCTGTCATCGGAGCTGGTCTTGGAGGACTAAGCGCTGCCATCTCATTAGCTGCAAAAGGATTTCGTGTCACGGTCATCGAGCGCAATACACATATCGGTGGCAAAATGATGCCGATCATCACAGAAGGACATCGCTTCGACTTTGGTCCGAACACGATCACGATGCCGGAAGTTTTTCAATCTGTCATTCTTGAATCTGGTGCGGATCCTGATGAATACTTTACATTCACGAAACTTGAGCGTCACACGGTCAATCACTTTTCTGACGGACGCACCTTAACGTTCTCGTCTGGACGTGAAGCGATGCGGACAGAAGTAGATCGTTTCACGAACGGTCAGTTGGCAAAAAACGATATTACAGGTTATCAAGAAGAAGTGGCGAAGTTGCATACGATTGCAAAACAACAATTCTTTACGAATATAGATTCATTCATCCGCCCTTCCCTCTGGCGAGACATGTTGAAAGTGCATCCCTTCCAAAACCTTCATGGGCTGCATAAGCACTACTTTAAGGATAAAGGGTTGATTCAGGCACTCGATCGTTATGCGACCTATATCGGGAGTAGTCCTTATCAAACACCCGCTACCTTCAGTCTCATCGCTCATTTAGAACTAAATGACGGCGTCTACTTCACGAATGGCGGCAATACAGCAATCGCAGAAGGATTCGCTCGACGTGCAAAAGAACTAGGTGTCGTCTTCCGTCTTGGCGATGAGGTGACACAGATCGAAGTCGTAGATGGACAAGCAACGGAAATCGAATTGAATCATTTGGAATATCTACCGGTCGACTTCGTCGTCATGAACGGCGATTTATTGACACAATATCCACGCCTGATCTCAGAAACGGCACGACCTGATTTTAAAAATCCGACACCTGCTCAAGTCGAACCATCAATTTCTGCCTACGTCCGATGTATCGGTCTCTCACGTCGGATCGAAGGACTGGCTCATCATAACGTCTTCTTCTCTTCGGATTACGAAGCTGAGTTCAAGGCACTCTTTGATGAAAAACGTTACGCTGAGGAGCCGACGATCTATATCTCGAATTCTTCCGTCACAGCACCAGAAATGGGACAAGCGGGTGACAACTTATTCGTGCTCGTCAATGCACCCGCAACGGATACTGGACATGCGATTGATTTTGATACGTATGATCAACTGATCAATCAACGATTGCAGTCATTTGGAATTGATATTTCATCTGATGTCGTCTTCGAACAACGGATCACACCACAGGATATCGAACAAACCTTCTTTGCTTATCACGGCTCGTTATATGGCTTGTCATCCAATGGCATCCGGTCGTCTTTCCTCCGTCCGAGCAACCGTTCAAAGAATGTTCACAATTTGTTTTTTGCCGGTGGATCAACGCATCCTGGTGGCGGTAGTCCAATGGTGACGCTTTCAGGAAAACTAGCAAGTGAACGAATCGTCTCTGCTGTCGCCGCTACCCTGTGAACGTTATGTGAATTGCATATCAATCACTTGTACGGACAACTAAGATTTGATACGATTACTTCGAGTTCAAGAGGTAGTGATTGACCCCACATCCTCAATCAAGCGCAAGGTGACTTCCCCGAGTCAAGAGCGTTGAAGAACTTACTTTTTCTAACCAGCGAAATCAAATGGGACCCACCCATTTCATCACGTGACTCATCGTGTGTCCATTCGCATGACTTACGACGTTCCCCCTTAGATCGTCTCATCCGAATGGTCCACAGATAGCTCGATAAAGAAAAGACCATCCCCGTGGTCGAAACAGACCTATCTCGTAGTCCAGATGTTCGCTCTGGTGTAGAAGTAATCTGAGACTCCCCGGTCTCAGACCATAGAAAAAAGACCTTGGTCCCCGCCAAGGTCTTTTTTCTATGGTCATGTATTAAATCGTAGCAAGTAACTTCATTTTTTGCCAACGGCTGACGTACGCGCGTTTCGTAAAGACGTCATAGTGATTATCCCGCGCTGCATCAAGAATACCGCGGTATAGGAAGGCAGCAGCTTTTAGAGCACGCCGACTCTCACGTGGATATCGTTCAAACGATGGAATCGCCGCGTCATATAGATGCTCTGCTCGAAGGGCAACCTCTTCCCAGAGACCGATGAAGTCTCCTGAAGGACGACCAGCGAGTAACGACTCCGCTGTGACACCGTATGTCTCCATCCATGAATGGGGCAAGTAGATGCGGCCGCGTTTTGCATCTTCACCGACATCGCGCAAAATGTTCGTCAGTTGCATCGCGATTCCAAGATCGATAGCTGATTTACGGAGATCAGGCTGTTGCGGTGCAAGGATGGGTAACAGCATCAAACCGACAGTACTCGCTACGTAGTAGCTGTATTGCTCTGTCTCCTCAAGCGTTTGATAACGATTTTTCTCGATATCCCAACGCATCCCTTCTGCGAGCTCAAGAAATGGTGTCTCATCCATTTCATAACGTTCAAATACATCTGCTAAAGCAATCCATAACGGTTTATCTAGTACTTCGCCATCACGGAATCGTTTGAATTCATTCAAGAAAGCCATTAAGCTCTCTTTTGGTGTCTCTGATTCATCGACGGTATCATCGAGGAATCGGCAAAATGTATAGATGGCATAAACAGCTTGTCGATCTGCTTTTGGTAAGAGTGAGAAGGCTTTATAGAACGTTTTAGATCCGGACTGAATGACTTCCTCACATTTGATATACGCGTTCTGGATCGTCACTGAATTCATGTTTCCACCCCATCTCTTGTTCCATTCGGTTTACGAGTATCGTTGCGCCCATCATGACGACTGGTACTCCTCCACACGGATGCACCGATGCACCGACGGCATATAATCGATCGATATCCGGATACGGTTTTGCCTGTGTCTTTAAGGCAGCGGATTGGCGAATCGTCGGCGCAATCCCAAAACTCCCTCCCTGATACAATCCAAAGGCCTGTGCATCATTCGGTGTACGAATCTTCATTTCTTGTATCTTTTCCCGGAATCCCGGATGATGATGCTCGATTTTTTCAAGTACGGTCTCAACGAACTCTACTTTTTCATAATCTTCTACACCATAGCCACGTGGAGAAGGAATTAATGAATAGACGACGCTATCGTCCGTTCCTGTCAAACTACGGTCAATCTGACTTGGATGGAACAGATAGACTGCCGGATGTTCAGGTAATCGTCCCTTTTTAAAGATATTCGTCATGAGCGGTTCCAAGTCGTTTGGCATCAAAAAGCGATGCACTGGTAAATCGACTTTCCCTTTCATTTTGAAATACAGCAGTAGCGTACCGCCTGAAGGCGTATAGGTTTTAGGTTGTTTACCTTCCACAAGACGTTCCATCAATGGAAACTCTCCATTTAGTACGATTTGATCGAAGGCTTCATGTGTTCCATCTTGTAAGATGATTTCTTTCGCCTGTCCTTGGTCGACAACGATTCGTTCAACGGGTGCCTCGAAGACGAATCGGACACCACGTTCGACTAATGTGTCATACATGCGTTCAGCAAGCGAGAAATAGCCACCTTTTACATACCAGACACCTTCTGCTTGTTCCCGGTACGGAATCAAACCGTAAATCGATGGTGTTGTATAAGGATTTCCGCCGATATAAAATGTCGGGAAACTGTATGCCATGCGCAAATATTTACTCTTGAAGTATCGCTTCAAATGGTCATGTGCAGTTTCTAGAGCATGCATCTGTAATAATGGACGCATCATGTCTGGGTGCAACAACTCTGTCTTTCGACGATAACCACGTTCTAAAAATTTCGATACACTCGTCTCATAATCCTTTTCTTTTTGATGCATGAATTCATAAAATCCACGCCCTTCACCGAATTGACGTTCGATTGCGATCGCTTGATCCACGACATCGGCTACTTTCGTGACGACGGTACCGTCGTCGAAGTGAAGGTCATACAATGGATCGACCCGTTCAAGTTCTACTCCCGTCACGCCGGCTTCTGCCAACTGCTCTTTTAACTTGCCTGGCATCAGGACGATCGTCGGACCTTCATCGATGCGGCCACCTGATTCAAAATCGACGGATCGTAATCGACCACCGACATGCGCTTCTTTTTCAAAAATCGTAATCTCGACTCCGGGATGTCTTGCTGTCAGCAAAAGCGCTGCATGCAGTGTACCGACACCGGCTCCTACGAATCCTATCTTCATGTCCGCACCCCTTCTTTTTTGAGCACAAGTTCTGCCGTGATACGCGCGGATTCGAAGATCGTTGGTAATCCGCTACCTGGATGTGTGCCACCTCCGACGAGATACAGATGATCGAGCTCTTCAAATTGATTATGCGGTCGGAAATACATCATCTGCGTCAACTGATGACCGAGATTGAACGTCGCGCCTTGATGGATCCCCATCGCTTCCCAGTCGTCTGGCGTGAACATCTCTTCGACTTCGATTGCTGCTTCAATCCCTTGATACGGCGAACGCGTTTCAAGGGCGTCAAGAACACGACGACGTAGTTTCGGTCCTTCGATCGACCAATCAAGTTCAGAGTAATTGTTCGGTACCGGCACTAGTACATACATAGCAGACTTGCCTTCAGGTGCTAGCGTTGGATCAATCACGGATGGATTTTGGACATAGAATGAAAAGTCATCAGATAGCTCAAGCGTCTGTGTCATCTCACGAACGTTTTTCTCATAGTCCTCCGCAAAATAAATCGTGTGGTGTGGTGCATCAAACGTCCGGTTGACACCAAGATATAACATGAACGTCGAACATGAGAATTTTTTACGGTCAATTTTTGGTCGGGACCATTTTTTCAAAACCCCTTCCGGCACCAAATGATTCATCGCATGTGCGAAATCGGCACCGATGATGACTTCATCGAATAACTCATGTTGACCTGACTCAAGGATGACTCCTTCGACAGTTTTTCCATTTAAGATCAATTGTTCGACGCCCGCACCTAACTGTACGGTTCCGCCCAGCTCCTCGATCGCACGTTGCATTGCTAGCGGTACTTGATGCATCCCGCCAATCGGATGGTGGACACCGTAAGCATGTTCCATATAAGACAAGATCGAAAAACCACCTGGACATTCCCAAGCTGACATGCCTAAATATTTCGCTTGGAATGTAAAAGAATACTTCAGTTCTTCGCTCGTGAAATAATCGGATAACACGTCATAGAGGGATCGACCGAGCGAAAGACGCGGAAGTGCTGTTAAGACACGTGGTGATAAGTAATCCGTCAGCCGATCGTGACGTGTCTGCAAGATGGGCATGAGTTTTCCAAGCTTAAGTGCTTGCTCTGCCATGAATCGATCGTATCCTTCTCCGTTTCCAGGGAAGTGTTGTTCAATCGTCTCTTTCATCCGGTCCCGATCCGTCGTCATCGTGAACTGCTCCGTTCCGCCTTTGAAATAGAGCGTGTACATTGGATCAAGTGCCTTTAAATCTAAATAGTCTTCTAACCGTAAACCGGCTTCGTGAAAGACGTTTTCTAAAATATGCGGCATATTAAGGAATGTTGGTCCTCGATCAAATGTATAGTCACCTAGCTTAACGGCAGAAGTTCGTCCACCGACTTGCGTTTGTTTTTCGTAAACGGTGACGTCTACTCCTTTTCCTGCTAATAACAAGGCACATGCAAGTCCCCCAGGTCCTGCTCCTATCACTGCTACGCGTCGCTTCACCCAAATCTCTCCTTTTATCTCTCATCGTTTCAACTATTATACTAAGCACATAGTAAAAGCGACAAATTTGAACTGTCTTCCAACTGTAAAAACGCCAGACTTCGCTTAGGAAGTGGCGTTTGCAGTGACGATATACCAGGCACCTTCTTTTAAGAATGGTGTGATCGAAATGTTTTCAAACCCAGCTTTTGATAGATCTTCTTTCAATTCTTCCTTACTCGGTAATGGATACAGATTCTCATGCAACGTCATAAAGGCATTGAATGCTGCTGAGAAAGGTGCGCCATGTGAACTATCACGTAATGGTGTGACGAGAATGACTGTTCCATCATCCTTGACGAAACGACGAACTCCTTCTAATAGTGCAAGTCGTTCCGGTTGCGGGAAGTAATACAAAATATTATTCATCATGACACCGTCATATGTCTCTTTGACATCAAACGTTTTGATATCCCCGACGACAAAATCAATCTCTCCGCTCGTATCTCGCCGTTTTGCTTCGGCGATGACTGATTCTTCAATATCAATTCCGGCGAGTCGTAAGTCCGGCAATGCCTCGTGAATTTTACGGAGATACCCGCCATAGGCACAACCAATATCAAGAAGTGAAGTTAGATTACGATTCCGAATGATGTGACGTACTGCTGGGAAAGCGACAGTCTCAACGAGAGCTGAAGTTTCGGCTACAACGTCTCCATGTTCCTCTCCATTAAAGGTCTTTTGTTGACCCTCTTCTAAGAATTGAGGATAAGAGAATAGTGCTGGTAAGTGCAGCTCCATCATTTCCGATAACATAAATCCGATACTGCGGTCGTCTGATTGAGAGAGTTCCGGAAGAACATGGCGAGTCGCTGTATAGCGTAAATCTTTTTTCTTCAAGTGACCGACTGCGACGCCGACTTCGAACCAGCGGGATAGCGCTTCCTGTGTCAGCGGACGCTGCATCCGTAGCTGTGCCTCTGCTTGCGTTGCTCCTGTTTGAAGAGCATCGAATAATCCATATTTATAACCGATATACCCATGCCAAAGTGGTAACACCGGTTCTGCGCGTTTCATCCATTTCCGTGCCCGGAAAACCTTCGTCCATTCCTTCAACTGTGCCACAAGCGTTCCCCTCTCTACTGTGTAATACATCCCTTTTCCCAAATAACAACCACTTGTAAACAAAAATTACTAACGGACATGACAAAAAGAGTCCTTTTCAACCTATAAGGTCGAAAAGGACTCTTTTGATTCTGTATGAACTTAGAAGAACTTCATACCGTATGGGAGTGAATAACCAAGGAATACTGTCACAAGGACGAGCACGGCGAATCCGATGACGAAACCGGAATAAGCTTTTCCTTTTTTAAGCCGAACAAGTGTCAACTCTCCGAAGATGAGCGTTAGTAATCCTGCTGTGATCTTCGCATGGTAGAGTGGATCTGGGTTTTCAGACATCCCCATGATTTTGATGTACAGATAAAGACCTGTCGCGAACGTCAATAAAAGTAGAAGACGGAACGCCATATGAATGCCTTTTGCGGCTTTCTTATTGTTCTTGTACATCGAAAAGGCGACGAAGAACGTGACCAATAAAAGTACCCAAAGTAAGACGTGTGTGTGAACGAATGCTGTGATTGGCATTTCATTTCCTCCTTTCTTTTCCTATCTCATCGTATCTGATTTCCGTACGAACACCTAGTGTTATTTTGTTGATATATGGTTTTTTCAGGAGATTGTCACATGTGTGGATTGGACGAGTGGGAATTTGACAGTGAAGAGACTTCCTTCCCTTACGACCGATTCCACGTGAATTTCTCCACCATGACCGGTGACGATTTCCTTACAGATAGCTAGACCGAGACCCGTACCACCAATTTTTCGACTATCTGAGTTGTCGACGCGGTAGAATTTTTCAAAGAGACGACTGAGCGATTGTTCTGGAATCCCAATTCCTTCATCCCGAACTTGAAGAATGACTTGATCAAGCGATGTCGTCAGTACGACATCGATCGCACCGCCAGATGGTGAATACTTCACCGCATTATTCAATAAATTATTGAGCAACTGTCTGATTTTTTCTTCATCTGCTTCAATGACGGGTAACTGATCTCCTTCGTGACGGAACGTAATCCGATGAGCTTGTGTCGAAGCTGCATAGAACTGTGTCGTCTCTTCGGCAATCGCATGAACGTTCACCGATGCTTTTTTATACGATTGTGTGCCCGACTCCATACGCTGGACATCTAAGAAATCATTGACGAGATTCGCAAGGCGTTCCGTTTCGGAATGGATCGTCCGTAAATATCGATCTTGGCGCGATTCTTCGATGTCCCGGTTGAGCATGAGCTCTGTAAAGCCGTAAATCGAAGAGAGTGGCGTCCGAAGTTCATGAGAGACGGTTGAAACGAGTTCCGATTTCAAACGATCCATTTCGGTCTCTTTCGTCACATCACGCATGACAAGCATCGTTCCTTTATGCACCTGATGAATCTGGATCACCTCGACATAAAATTGAATGAATACCGTCTCGTTTCGAATCGAGAATTGTAGACTATCCGTCGGTAATTCTCCACGGAGAACTGAATCGACGTATCTGCTGAAGACTTCTGGTTCATCGACGACAGATCGAATGACTTCAAGACATGTTTGAAGCGTTTCTTGCTCCGTGTGGACTCCATATCGTAATTCCGGGAACAGATCGTACAGCGGTCGATTGACGAAGACCTCTTCTTTCCCAGGTTCAAGATAGATGACCGCTTCTCGAATCGAATCGAGAATTCGCTCCGTTTTCGCTTTTTCTTTTGTCATCTCGTCAAATAAACGCATTCGCAAGAGTGATAGTGACAGTTGACGGGAGAAGGACATGACGTCTCGCATCTGTTCATTCGTGAACTGATCGCGGTAGCGGACAAGGTAAATATACGCGATGATATCATCTGCCGTTGGATCGAGAATCGGCACAGCCGTTTCATACATATAGTACGGATACGGTAATGGATGATTGCTTGCGACTTGTTTAGAAGAATGAACTGGGGTCTTAAGCGATTCTGCTCGTTTCAACAGTGACGCATCATTTTGGAGCAACTGTTCTGCCAGTTCATCCGTCATCCCATAAGTGACGACAGAATAACTATCTTCCTCATCCACGAACACCAATGCACCGATCTCCGAATCCGTGATTGTGACGAGCTTCTCGATGATTTCGGGATAAGCGGTCAACGACTCACGTGCCGCAAGTGTCTCGGTTAAATCATTCCGGTACTGGAGATGCTGTTCATTGCGCATCGTCAGCTCTAACGCTTCTTCAAGCTCTTGCTGTTGTGCTTGCAATTCTTCTTGTTGGGCTTGCAGTTCTTCCTGTTGCGCCTGTAATTCTTCATTTTTCGCTAATAAATGCTGCTTGTTCTCGGAAATCGAACTTGCCATCTGATTGAAGGATAACGCCAGAATTCCGATTTCATCTTTACGATTCGGTACTTTGACGCTCGAAACATCTTCACCGTTTGCAAGCCGTTGACTGTTCTTGACGAGAGATAATAATTCCATCGTGATGCGGCGAATAAACGGATAAATAAAGAAAATCAAGATGGCAAGTAAGACGACGATATTCGCTAACCAAATCAGCTGTGTCGTCCGGATTTCCCGTTCCAGCTGGGCGCTCGTCCGTTGTGCCCAATCCTCTAAAAATTCACGATAACCGCCGAGTGCTAGCTCGCTCTTATTGATCTCTGATAGTACATCAATGTTTCCTTGAGCATCTAATTGAATCTTACCTTCAGCTAACAATCGCTGACCAAGTGGCAGTTCAGCAAGTGTTGTTCCTTTTAAGAACGATTCCGTGACATCTCCGGATTCTTTCGCTTTGACATAAGATTGAATAAGCGGCAAAATGGCATCGAAATAATAACCATACAATTCTCTCGAGGACTGGGCGAATGCCTTTCCCTGATCATAAATCGCATTTTTTTCGAACCATTCTGTATCCTGATCAATCTTATCTTGCTGAGCCATGACTTGATTGTACAATTCTCCATTCCCCATCAAGGCATAACCACGCATATTGAACTGGACATCCTGCCACTCTTCCCATAAGGCACCCGCACGTGCACTCCGATCACGGATATCTTCTAATTTCGCCCGAGTCGCCTGCAGTTTCGTATCGGTATAGTTGTAGACGATCAATGATGAAATCATCAATGTAGCTAATACGACATAAAAGGAAGCCATGAGTTGGCGCCCGATTTTTCGATTAATCCACTTGGTGATCACTCAGTATTCCTCCCACGACATCAATCAGTTCTAACGGACTAAATGGCTTTGAGAAAAAGTAATTCGCACCAATCTCTTCCGCTCGTTCGCGGTCCGATTGTTGACTTTTAGCCGTCAACATCATGATTTTTAGATGTTGCTTATCCGGATGTTGTCGGACTTTTTCGATGACTTCAATCCCTGTCATTCCAGGCATCATGTAATCGAGTAAAACGAGATCATATTCAGCGTTCATGATTTTTTGATACGCTTCGTCTCCATCTGTCGCTTCGTCGATCGTATATCCTTCATCTTCTAGTGTATCGAGTACTAACATTCGTAAGACATCTTCGTCTTCTGCTAATAAAATACGTGCCATCTATTAAAACCTCCCAAAATTATCCATCGTCAAAGTGACATATCTTCTTTATTTTACACAGTTCCTTCACAATAAGAAACGGAAATCGCTTCAGAAACTGATTTTCCCTCCTTATTCCTCATCCCTCTTTCGTCCTATGCTAAAACCTCCCTCATCTCTACCTTAAGTAGGAGAACGAGGAAGGTCTCGATCGTATCAAAATTAAATTAAACTAAATCAATCGTTTCTTCTAAAGCAAACGCATAGATGACCTTCCGTGTAATCTGAATATGAAGAATCGCTTCTAGCGCTTCTTGATACAGATTCAATTGGGTCGCATATCGTTCACGTAACACGTCTGCAGGTGTTTGTCCGACTTCCGTCGTAACGATTTGATCCGATTTATAATCGAGCAAGATATATGATTCTCCATCCTGAATCAAACAGTCGACGATTCCTTGCATGACTGCGTCATCCACTGGACCTGTCCAATCTTTCCGGAAACGCGATGCCCCGATCTTATAAGTGAATGGCAACTCACGATAGACGTGGTTCGTCCGTAATCGTTCGCTGAACAATTGTCCGATTTCAGAGTCGAGGAACCCTTGTAACTGTGCTGTCGCTTCCCGCATCGTCGTCGCTTCAATCGGCGTAATGCGTTCCGTTGCTTCCCACTGATCAATTTGATGCGAAATCGATTCGTCCGGTTCATACAATTGCATCGCTAAGTGTAAGACCGTTCCTCGTTCCGCCCCACTGAGAACTGGTCCGAGGAATTGAGGCGTTCGGTAATAGGTCGTCTGGCGATATGTCGTTTCAAATGCTGCACGTTCCAGCTGTTCCGCTCGCTTCAGTTCCGTGACGGTCTGTTTTGCTGCCGTCTCTGTCGCAAGCGCATGCGGATACTGATACGAAAATGCCGCTTCGACGATTTCTTTGACTTGCGAATTAATCGGCACATCGATTTTTTCAAGCTTCTGGACGTGTTCGAGTTGCTCCACGAGTGTTGAGATTTCTTGATACGGTGCTAACTCCTCTAAAGACATCACGCGAATCGACCAATCCGTCTCATCCGGACGTAGTAAACTACTGCGTAAAACTGCCGGAACGACCCATTCTGCATAACTCTTCGCTTGGCGCCGGTCATTTTCAGGTAGTAAGACTTCATCTGGTGGCGTCATCTGCCAAGTCGCCATTTGATCTTCTAAATCCTTGACTGTGCCGACGAGAATCAACTTTTCCTTCGCTCGAGTCATCGCAACATACAAGACGCGCATCTCTTCCGCCTTCATCTCTCGATCCATTTCCCGGCGAATGACTTCTTTCAGAAGGGTCCCAGATCTTAAACGACGAATTGGATCAATCGCATCTAGGGCAATGCCATACGTCTTATGCAACTGAATCGCTTGCATCTGATCCTGTTTGTTGAATTGCTTCGTCAATTGGCTGACGATCGTCACAGGGAACTCGAGTCCTTTTGATTGGTGGATCGTCATGATGCGAACGACGTCCTCGTCTTCTCCAAGCGAACGGGCTTCTGCGAAGTCTTCTCCTCGTTCAATTAATCGATTGATCAGACGAAGGAAACGATATAATCCACGATAACCGGACGTCTCATATTGCTTCGCTCGCTCATATAAGGCGTTCAAGTTGGCTTGACGACTTTTTCCTCCGGCGAGACAGCCGACGTACTCAAAATAGCCGGTCTGATCAAAGAGCGATCGAATGAAAGCCGGAAGAGCACTCCCACGCGCTTCAGTTCGCCATGATTGAATCTGACGGATGATTTCATCTATTCGAATCCCGAATGATGATTCCTCTGCCGCCATCGCTAGCGCTGCCTCATAAAAGCTTCCTTCTTTTTGTTTTGCTCGAATCCGTCCTAAATCTCGATCTGCCACTCCAAAAATCGGCGATCGTAACAGACTCGCGAATGGAATATCTTGAAGTGGATTATCGATCGTCTTGAGCAATGCCATCATGATTTGAATTTCCGTCGCTTGGAAGTATCCGCCCGTCGTATCCGCATAGACCGGAATCTCATACTGTTCGAGCACTTCGACAAGCGCTTGGACACGCTTACCACGCGACCGTGCTAAGACGACGATGTCGCGGTATTCACAGGTCCGGAATCGGTTTGCTTTCGCATCGTAAATTAGATGTGGATGCATCGAATCAACGAGTTCTAAAATTCGTGTTGCAATCGCTCGTGCTTCAACCTCTTCTTTTTCACTATCAAGTGGATCAATCAAAAGTAATTCAGGCGCCACTTGCTCCGATTCGAGATAACTCAGATTCCCGAGTCGAAGGTGCGCGGCTTCATCGTAATCAATCTCCCCGACGGTCTCATCCATCACTTGGCGGAAGATTTGATTTGTTCCATCCAGCACCTCAAGACGACTCCGGAAGTTTTTTGTTAAATCGATCCGTGTTCCCACGTCGGTCTGTTGGAATCGTTTGAATTTCTCAAGGAACAATCCTGGCTCTGCATGACGAAATTTATAGATGGATTGTTTGACATCACCGACCATGAATAGATTTCCTGTCGCCTCATCCGTTTTCGAGACCAATTGGATGATGCGTTCCTGAACCTCATTCGTATCTTGATATTCGTCAACGAGTACTTCGACGAAGCGTTCCTTCAGAAGTTTTGCCACGTCTGACGGTTGTCCTTCGTCCGTCAAAATCTCTAATGAAAAATGTTCAAGATCCGAAAAATCGACGATACCACGTTGTTGTTTCGCTTCAAGATAATCACTTGCAAATTGACGTACGAGTGTTACGATCGTTTCCACATGTCGAAGCTGCGATCGTAAGTCTTCTAAATAATCAACACCAGTCTTTTGGACGAATAGCTCTTTCATTTTCTTGAACTCCGCTACGAGTCGCGTCCGCTCTGCTTGAAACGGCTTGATTCCTTCATCCCCGCGTGGACTCTTCCAGCGACCGAACTCTACTGCTTGAAAAGCAAGCGCAACCATCGACCATTGGCGTGCTGACGTCTCAAGTGAGGTAAAAGGAGCAATGTCCTGTCGCATCATGTTTCCCATTTCCGCATAACCAGACTGCTCCAGCTCAAAAGCAAGTTCTCGGTAACGTCCCAATACATTTGAGAGACTTTCCCACTCTAATTCGACTAGTCGTTGCATAAGTGGAGAATCATCCGGATCAATTGGCTGATCGTACTGACTGATTAAATGTGCATAAAAGGCTTCCGGATCCGGTAAGGAACGGGAAAACCGATAGAGATTCGAAATCAGTGTCAGCATCGCTTGATCATCCCGATCTGACGTATAACTATCAATCAAATCATAGAATCCCGGGTCCTCAGAAGCATAAAAGGACTCAAAGACCGCTTCTAAGACATCGTCTTGTAATAACAGTAATTCAGATTCATCGGCAATTCGAAACGCAGGATCCAGACCAATCCGGTAATAATTTTCGCGGAGAATCGACAAACAGAACGAATGAATCGTCGTAATTTGTGCCCGGTTCATCAATTGACGCTGTTTTTTCAAATACAAATCGTCCGGTGCCTCTTTGATGCGCTGATCCATGACCTCGATGACCCGCGTCTTCATCTCACGTGCTGCCGCATTCGTAAAGGTAGCAACTAGAATTCGATCTGCCGACAACTCATCTTTGGGATCAATCAATCGTTGCGTCAGCCGTTCGACGAGGACAGCTGTCTTCCCTGATCCGGCTGCCGCTGAGACTAGGATATGTCCACCTCTAGCTGAAATGGCTTGTTGTTGTTCTTCCGTCCAACGCACGCTCATTCTTCTTCCTCCTTCAACCGTTCCAGTACCTCTTTTTCAGACATCGGCTTTAATGGGCGATACTGATTCCCAAGCGATTCATCGAACTGACAGACTGAACGATACTCACAAAAACTACACGGAGTCCGCTCTTGATAATCAAATGGATTGATAGCGATATCCCCATCATAGATGTCTTGACTGCTGTCTTTTAGTGCCTCCCATGCATGATCCATCAGCGCTGATAAATCTTCCTCCTGTACGACACCTTTCGTCTGCGTCTTATGCAGTCCGTTTTTCGTGAATGTCACTTTGACAAGCGGTGATTTTTTTCGTTCATCGTACGCAATATGATCCATCGCTCGTAGTACTTCGTCATTCTCGAGGATGACGCCTTGCATTTGATAGGACTCGAGTAACAGTCGGTTGCGTTCTTCTTCGTCAGCCGATAAATCGCCCCGCAACATGGGGTTTTTGACGTGGAAATATAACGCACCAGCTGGTTTTGCCTGCTGTTGATAAAGCAGCTCCGACTGTTCCACGACCGTCTTCAAATACAACAACATCTGAATCGCAAGCCCATAATAGATTTCCGCAAAATCAAGTCCTCGAGCACTTGATTTATAATCAATGATTCGAACGTATAGCTGATCACCAATCGTCGCCTGATCAATCCGGTCGATGCGACCCGTGAATTCAATTTCTGTTCCATCCGGCAATGTAAAGCGTAATGGTGGGAACGTCGCGTTCCCAAAACTGATTTCAAATAAGTCAGGTTCAAAATCTGTTCGTTTTGCTTGTTCAACAAGCATTTTAGCTGTTTGTTCGACGACATCCGTCAATTTTTTCTTGATATACCCGAACCGACTCGAACTCATCAAAATCGCATTCTGAATTTCAGGTGTCACCTTTTCAACAGCTTCCTTCGCAAGTGTTCCGCACGTCTCGCCATCGAGCTCGCGCCAGTGTCGTCCAGAAGCTTTAATACTGAGCGACAGATCATTCAGTGCACCGTGGAACAGATTCCCAATGTCCGGTGCTTCGAATTTATACAGTTTTCGCTCGCGTAAACGAAGGCCGTATCGTGCAAAATGCTTATACGAACAGGCATTATAGGTCTCAAAACGCGAAACGCTTGCTTGCAGTGACTCACCATATAAACGATGCGCCAATCCTTCCGGCAAGGCTTCCGCTTGATTTTGATAGAACAAGGCATTCGAGAATAATCCCATCCGTTCACGTCCCTGTCCGTTTTCGAGAAGCGTATTATACACTTCGAACCAAATTGGCTGGATCGGATAACGTCGTTGCAGACGCCGGAGTTCAATCGCTGTCGCTGCTGCCGCGCGATCTGGGCTCGTCACGAAATCAAGTTGTTCTTGCGGTGCATGTTCTCCAGCTTCTGCAAAGTGTGTTTTGATCGGACGATCGAGCAACAGTTGTCGCTTTAATTGTTTTGTGATCGCTGCCGGCTGAAGCGCCTTTCCTTCTTCATCGACAAGTGCGTAACTAACATACAATGCTTCACTTGGAGCCATCATCCCTTGATACAGGTAAAACAGCTCATCATCAAACACGTCAAGAGACGCTTTTCCAACCGGAATACCATGTTCATGTAAGAAGTCATGATCATTTTCGGACAGTAACTTTGATTGATCTTGAACGAACGGAATCAGACCATCATTCGCTCCCAGTAAAAAGACGACTTTCACTCGTTGTAATCGTCCACGGACATAGTCCGTCGCGATAACTTGATCAAGCGATGGAGGAACAAGTGCAAAACGAAGGCTCTCAAGTCCTGTCTCGACCATCTGAACAAACAGTTCCGTTGACAAGGTATGCTCAGGCGCAGCAGCTTCTAGCTGTTCGAATAGATGGAGTATCGCTTCGTACACTTGATCGTGCTCTCGAGCAACAAGTAACTGATCCTGCTCTAGTGCCTGCTTACGCCATTCCATTAAACGTTCTGCAATTTTTTGTTCTTCAAGGAATTGATAAAGACCTTTCGTATACGCGCTCATTGTCTTTGCCTGCTTCAACCGACGGTGCAATGGTTCAATCAAGTCGACGACGAAGGTTCGTAAATCGTTCAGTTCTTCTTCTTGCGCAAGCTCTTCTTCCGTTAAGCGAACTTCCTCTGCTAGGCGTCGCTTTAATTGCCATGGTTGTTGCCACATCGATCCTTTGATGCCGCGTTCGAGCACGAACGTCTCGAAACGATCGAGCGCTAGACGCGCATCTTCTGCTGGAATCGGCAAGAGCTCCGTCTTCAGTAAACGAAAGACTGTTTCTTCCCGATAACCCGACGTCACGATGTCTAAAGCAGATTGAATCAAGTCAATGAGCGGATGATGAACCATCGACTCACGTTGATCCAAGAAATACGGAACATCGTACATGTGGAAGGCTCGTTCCAAGTGATCCGCATACGGCTCAAGATGTCGCACGACGAATGCCATTTCATGAAAACGATACCCTTTTTGTCGAACGAGTTGAATCGCTTTCCGCACGGCTGATTCTGCTTCGACTTGACGGTTAACTGCAGCTGTCATCTGAAAGCCGTCAACGTCATGATCGACAGCGGGATATCCCGGCTTCAACAAGGCCTGCTCCAAATGTCGTAGCCCTTCTGATTGAAACTTGATTGGTTGATCGTACAAGATTTCTTCGTATGGAATCGACAGCTCCTGCATCTGACCGATCAACTGCATGTAGCATCGCTGAGACACACCAAAAGAGGTTTGTTTCGCATAAGGATCCGTTGGGTCCATCGTAAAACTAATATGCATTTCAGCCACTTGTTGCATCAAGGCGAGCAGTACTTGTTGTTCCTGAAGCGAAAATTCATAAAATCCGTCGACGATGATCGTCGCTTGATCCAGTCGTGCTTTTGGAAGTAATTCAAGTAACGTCGTATAGTAATCGTCCGCATGGAGTGCTTTATCGACGATGCGTTCCGTAAAGCGCTCATAAATCAAAGCAAGATCGTTCAATTTCGGTGACCGTTCGAGAGAACGATCACTCACTTGACGCAACATATCTGGTTCAATCAGCGAGCGTTTAAACGACGCGATGAGCTCATCAAGTCCTTGGAAAAATCCTGGCATGTTTTTAGTTCGTTTAAAAATCTTCAGTTCGTCTTCTGATTCCTCGACGACCTGTCGCAGTAATAGCTGTGTCCCTGTCTCATCGAGAAATGGAATCGCTTGATTCCCGTAATCGCGTAAGATATGAAACGCAAAGCGCCGTAGACTCATGACCTCAAGACGAACAAGACCTGCTATCCGGTCATCTGTCGCAATCCGCCGCTCCATTTCAAATGACATCTGATCCGGAACGATGAAATACATCTTCTCCCCTAGCGGTCGTTGCTCGAGTTCTTGTACGACGCGCTCGATCAATTGTGTCGTTTTCCCACTACCGGCACGACCAATATGCATATGGTTCATCAAGAAAACCTCCTCCTCGTTTTTTCTTTACTATCAGTATCTCACAAACAAGAACAAATGTACTGTTTTTGGCGCATGTCTTCTAAGTATAAATTTGCTATAATCAGGACACATCCTATGTAAGGCAGGTGATGCTTCTTGTCACTTTACGAAACCATCGGAGGCGAGCATATACTCACATCCTTGGTTCGCTCGTTCTATCATCAAGTCTACCATGATTCACTGTTGCGACCGTTATTCCCTGAAGATCGACAACGTGTCGAACAGGCACAACTCGTCTTCTTGATCCAATTGACAGGAGGACCGCGCGACCCGGATCAACCGCCGGCGAGTTTAGCGATGATTCACCGGTTATTACCGATTCAAAAAGAACATGCCATCCGTTGGTTGGAACTGATGGAAGTAGCTTCTCTTGATACGATTCCAAATGAAGAAGCACGACTCCAACTACTCGAGCGATTACGAATTGGCGCGATGAATGTACTACGCGTTTGTGAAGCACACCAGATGGACTGAGGGATTTTTCTTTCTCATCTGTCCATTTCCATGTAAAATAATAATTGGAGGCGATAAAACATGACGGAAGAACAAGAACAACGACCTGAACTCGTAAAGAATGCGATCGAGCAAGCAGAAGCATCGACGAACGAGGATGACACGCTCGAGGAAGAGCAAACCGAAGAACAAAAAAAATTGGATCATATCAAAGGTCTCGTAACACTTGAACGTGGATCTGATTACTATCGTGTCGTTTTTTATGACGACCATAAACACTTGATTTTCAAGGAACTCGATTACGATCGTGTCGACTTCGTAGGTCGTTTCTACAATGATAGCTTTGATCCGACAAACTTGACGGAACTAGAAGAAATCGCAGACAAAGCACTCTCGACTTCTTTACGAAAACGATTCTTATAATGCATGAAATAAGCCATCCTCCGATTGGAGAACGGCTTATTTTTTATTGATCAGATTGTTTTTTCTTCCGACGAAGAACGTAAGCAAGAACGCCACCTGCGACAGCGATCCCTGTTGCCGCCAAAATCGGTAATAAGACCTTTTTGTTAGATGCTAGTTTTTGTTTGACTTGCTCAAGGCGCGACTCATTCGTCTCCTTCAAGGCGATAGATGTCCGACGGTTCATCGTGACGTGTTTCGCAGCATCCGTCACGACGATGCGTTTCGTGACCCAACGGCGATTTCCAGCATCATCGACGACCAATTGTCGTGCCCGTTTAATTCCTTTGATTCGTTTACCCGGTGTATTTTCCGGACGCACGATGCGAGAACTGATAAAGCGTCTGCCTCCAGTCGCACCAAATCCAGGCTGTAGTTTTCGGCGATTTAACCATTCGTATGATTCATTCATCGTGTCGCGGTAAAAGTTACCGCTTCACCTCCCTATGATTTCTCTCTCTACTGTTTCTCCTTACGTAAGTAAGATTCCTGTTATGTGTTTCCACTTTTCACCGATTCTTAAACTCCGGCAACTGAAAACGACGTTGCATTTCATACGCCAGTTCCAGCGTTTTAATCCGTTGTCGCTCGATGCTGTACGCAGATGCATCGGTATCGATACATTGCCCGGTCTGAAATTCGACTTGTACTTTACCCGATTTTTTCTGAACAGTCTTCATCTGTTTAAAATTAATCCAAATACATTCTGCCTTTTCTTTTGCGGTCGTTGGAAAGAAAATCGTCTGTGCTTGCCAATCCACTAAAACAGGTGTCTTTCGGTTCGGACCAAGAATATGCCGCGCTGCTTCAATTCTTCCACGCATCGACGAACCAAAATACAAACAGGATTCTTCAATCAACTTAATGGGATGACCATCTAAAATACTTTCAGAATGTTCCTTGATGACGAGTGTCTGCGGTTCACCGTATTGACCGTATCGCGGGATCAAGGCTAACGTTTCTTCCGTGATTGGGTATGACATCTCCTTCGCTCCCTTCCTGGATTATATTGGTTATATCAAACTTCCTTTTGCCTTGCATGAACGGAACGATTATTTCCTAACGAAAAAAACGAGATCCAAAGATCCCGTTTTTAAAATTCTTTTGGTTTTTTTTCCTCTTGCACAATAAAATGACGTGGGAAATTAAAAATCACACAAACTTTTCCAACTCCATTTCCCGCAGAACGGTTTTCGATTGCGACCGTTCCATCATGACGCTCAACGATCCGTTTGACGATATAGAGACCAAGCCCAAACTTTCCTTCCTTGCCACGTGAGAATTGATGGAACAGTGGCGAGGAGGCGTCAAGCGGTGGTCCGTCATTTTCGATTTCGATATGCACCTGATCCGCTGTTCCGGACAATCGGATATCGATTCGTGTTTCGGCATAACGAATCGCATTGTCCATGACATTTTCTAGCGCAACACGTAACTGCTCTCCTTCACCAAGAACAATTCCTGCTTCTCCGCTGACATGCCATTCCAGTGACTTCGTTCCAGAAAAGCGATTTTTCAACAGATGCACCATCCGGTCGATGTCAACATTGTCCCAGGTCGAACGATCGAGCTCGAAATAGTCGAGCTTCGTGACATAAAGTAGAGCCGCGACTTTTTTCTCTAACCGCTCCGCCTCTTCATCAATGACGGATACGGATCCGGTCAAATCACCATCTGGATAAATCCCGTCTGAGATGGACTGGGCATAACTTCGAATAACCATGATTGGCGTTTTCAAATCATGGGAGATGTTTTGAAGTAATGATTTTTGTGCCTTATCCTGCTTTTCAAGATCCATCCGCATCGCATCGACGGATCGTGCGAGTCGTCCGATTTCATCCCCGCGGTCAAGCGGAAGTGGTGTATCCCATTTTTGAGCCGCGATTTTACCGACCGCTCCCTCGATTTCAACGAGTGGTTGTGTCAAACGTCGTGCTAACCAAAACGCAATGAATAGCGTAAAGATACTTCCGATGATGACGACGAATCCGATTTTCGAGAATAACTGCGTAATCAGTTCTTGTCGATACGCATCCCAAACATAGGAGACACGATAGTACGTTTCACCACTATCCTCGATTTTTCGAATACTGTAGTAGACATCTTCTTTATCAAGACGCGTCGTATACTTTGCCGTAACTGTTTTTTGATCAATCGCATCACGGTACATCTGATTGATCAGCTGTTGTGGCGCTCCACCGTAATAGAGCTTTCCGTTTTTAGAAAGAAGTAGGATATTCACAGAACGGGACTCCTGTTTCCGGCGGTCAAATTCAATCGGATTATCTTGAAGCATCTCGATGACGGAAGCATCTTTCGAGAAGAAGACTTCGCTATTCTCAAGTGTCGCATAGACCTGTTCATCGATGAAATTTCCGATCGATGACCGGATGACCAGGAGAATGACCGCAGAAAGCGTGACGATGACGAGCAGAAACATCGCCCAAATCTGGAATCCAAGACTGCGGTTTTTCATGCAGACACCAAGCGATAACCGATACCGTAAATCGTTTCGAGCTCAAGCTTCGATAATTTTTTACGGACGCGACGAACGAGATCATCGACGACTCGGTCTGAACCGAAATAATCGTCACCCCAGACGCTGACGAGAATCTGCTCGCGTGACATCGGCGTCCCAATTTGTGTGGCGAATAAAATCAATAGATCGTATTCTTTCGACGTCAAATCGATTTCTTGACCATTCTCTTCGATGATTCGTTTCTCTGGATAAATCATATAATCACCGTATTGGATGACACCACTCTTTGGTGTCGCATACGTTCGTGCCAAAATCTTTTTGACGCGGATGACGAGTTCTCGCGGAAGGAACGGTTTTGCGATGTAATCGTCCGATCCCATCTCAAGACCAATGATTTTATCGATATCCTCATCCCGAGCCGAGATGAAAATGACAGGTGTCGTCTCATCATGTGCCTTGATCCGTTTAATCAATTGAAAACCATCCATATCCGGTAGCATGATGTCTAAAATCCATAAGTCAGGCTTTTCAACGATGGCAGAGGCTGCCGCCTCACCAGACGTAAACGATTTCACCTGCCATCCTTCTTGCTCCAAATATTTCACGAGTACACGATTCAAGTTCACTTCATCATCAACTAAATAGATTGTATGCATGGCTCTCACTCCTCGACTAATGTGCTTTGTTTCAGTGTATCAAAGGAATTCCGCAAAATTATGGGAGAGTGGATAATAATTCAAAAAAACCTTTCTTTTCAAAAGAAAAGAAAGGCGAAGTCGTAAATTTTCTATTATTTGACGAGACGGAGCGCTGGATACGCTACTTGCTCGTTCTTTGAAGTCACAGTTGTTGCCTGTTGACGACGTTCCATTTTTACGACGTGCGTCAAGAATCCAACGCCGCCTCCTAGCAATACCGTTACACCCGTCATTAATAGAATCTCCATTTTCTTCGCCACCTTTTCCATCGCAATTGATAATCAGTATCATCCTCAAACTGACTATAGCATGCTCAATCGAAAATGAGAAGCGTTCTCATGAAATTAATCGTCTAAAAACTTTTTTTGTTCCAGTTCATGACGTTTTCGGATGATTTCCTTCCAATCGAATTGTCCTTGTTCGAGTCCATTGATTAAAATTTCAGCAGTTCCAACATTCGTCGCAAGCGGCAGATCGTATACGTCGCATAATCGAATGAGTGCCGAGACGTCCGGTTCATGTGGTTGCGCCGTCAGTGGATCCCGTAAGAAGATTACGATATCGATTTTCCCTTGCGCCACGAGAGCGCCAATTTCCTGATCACCACCGAGTGGACCTGACTTACAGCGATGGACGTGCAAGTCGGTTGCTTCCATGATTCGTTGTCCGGTCGTTCCTGTCGCATACAATGTATTTTTCTTGAAGAATGCGGCGTAAGCTCGTGTAAAGCCCATCATCTCATCCTTTTTTTCATCGTGTGCAATCAATGCGATGTTCATCTGTATCCCCTCCTTCTTGTCTATGCACAGAAAAAGAACTTCAGAAACCTGAAGTTCTTGATTCCACTCATGAATTCGTCGGTTGTTTCTTCAATACGGTCCGTAAAATCTTTCCGGTCGTATTACGAGGTAATTGATCGATGAACTCAATCTGTGTCGGACATTTATATTTTGCGAGTGATGTAGCACAGAACGCCTGTGTTTCCTCTTTTGTCATCGTCTCACGGGCAACGACAAATGCTTTGACAGCCTCGCCCATCTCCTCGTCCGGTATGCCGATGACGGCTGCTTCGATGACATTTGGATGTTGATAAAGCACTTCTTCGACCTCACGTGGATAGACGTTGTAACCACCGACGATGATCATGTCCTTTTTGCGATCAACGATATAGAAGTATCCATCCTCATCTCGACGAGCTAAATCACCCGTAAACAGCCAGCCGTCGCGTAACGTCGCTTGCGACTCTTCCGGCATCTTGTAATAACCCGTCATGACGTTCGGTCCACGAACGATCAATTCTCCGACTTGACCATCTGGTAATTCCTGTCCGAGTTCATCGACGACTTTGTTTTCGACATCGACGATCGACGTACCAATCGATCCTGGTTTCTGAATACCATTGACCGGATTGAAACAAGTGACGGGTGATGCTTCCGATAAACCGTATCCTTCGAGGATATGACACTGGAACGTCCGATCAAACGCTTCAAGAAGCGGCACTGGAAGACTCGCTCCCCCTGAGACGAACAAACGTGTTGATTCAAAATAGGTCGCATATTCTGGATGGGCCTTCACGGTTTGAAGTAAGAAATTATACATCGTTGGCACTCCCGCGAAGATTGTCACCTGTTCTTTTTTCGCTAACTCGAACGTCTCCTGTGGTGAAAAACGTGAAGCAATGATGATTGACGCTCCATGTGCGAGTGAAGCATTGACGACGACCGTCAAACAAAAGACATGGAACATCGGTAACACAGCAAGTGTTCGATCGCTACTAGATACATGTAGATAATCTCCAATCGAGCGCGCATTTGATGTCAGATTACGGTGGGATAACATCGCACCTTTTGGTTTTCCTGTCGTTCCACTCGTATAGAGAATGACAGCGATGTCGTCCAGTTCATTCGTCACTTCTGTCAAGGGATGTTCGATTTCGAGCCAGCGATCGAGCGTGATGAACGTCACTTGTTGATGTGTTTCGTTTGGTCCTTCTTGATCCGCGTAAGGAACAGAGACAACAATCTTGAGATTCGGTAAATGCACGAGACGATCTTTTGCAGCTTCGACGAGCGGCGCAATGCCTAAAATCCCCTTCACATCACCGTTCATCAGGATATACCCGATCTCATCCGGTGTATATGTAGGGTTGATTGGAATCGCGATTGCCCCTTGTTTCATGATGGCGTAATATGCCACTAGGAATGCTGGGCTATTCCCTAAGATCAGCGCGACATGATCGCCTTTTCGGATTCCGTTCGCTTCAAGCGCACCGGCTGCCCGGTGAAACTTCTCGACGAACTCACGATAGCTGATTTGCGTGTCCTCAAACACATACGCGGTTGAGTCCGGATGTGTTCGAGCGGTTTCTTCGACGGATTGAATCAATCCAAGCATGAGCAAAATTCCCCTTTCGAATGAATGACTATTCATTTTTTGCGTAAAAAAAATCCATACGTAGTCAAAAGCGACCGTATGGATAGTGTAACACTTTTTGGAAACGTTTTCACCGAGTTTCTTTTTAACCGTTGACGATGACGCCACCGTTTAAATGAAGAACTTGTCCTGTCATATAACTTGAATCATTACACGCTAAGAAGACATATGCCGATGCCATTTCAGCTGGCTGTCCCGGACGATCCATCGGTGTATTCTTCCCGAATGTCTTGACCGATTCATGTGGGAACGTTTCTGTGATGAGCGGCGTCCAGATTGGGCCTGGTGCGACGGCATTAACACGAATTCCTTCTTTCGCTAAGTTCATTGAAAGACTCCGCGTGAAGCTGACGATGGCTCCCTTCGTCGCAGAATAGTCAATTAAAAGCGCGTTCCCTTCGTATGCCGTCGACGATGTCGTATTGATGATGGCAGAACCGAGTGAAAGGTGCGGTAGCGCAGCACGTGCAAGACGCATCATTCCGAAGATATTCGTCTTGAACGTCTTTTCCATCGACTCGTCTGTGATGTCCTTCAGACTATCTTCAGGTTTTTGCATGCTCGCATTATTGACGACGATATCTAAGCGACCAAAACGATCGATTGTTTTTTGGACGAGTGTTTCACAGTACTCCGCATCTCCGATATCCCCTTGAGAGAGCAGGACTTCGCCTCCTAGTTCCTCGAGACGTGCTTTTGTTTCTTCCGCGCCCTCTTGATCACCGTAGAAAGCGATGACGACTTTTGCACCTTCCCGGACATAAGCAATCGAGACAGCGCGTCCAATCCCAGAGTTTCCGCCTGTGACGATTGCTACTTTTCCTTCCAGTTTACCTGCTGCCTTATAATCATCACGCTCATAATATGGTAACGGTTGTTGATCCTCCGTTTTTGGTAACCCTTCTGAAATCCGTTCAAAATCAATAAAGTCCGTCAACGAACCTTCTAAAAAATTATCTTTATTATAGCCCATGAAAAAAACTCCCCCTATGCAGTTGATAGAAAGAGTTTTCCCATAAAGACTTACGCTAAAACGTCTAGGACCTCATCAAGTTCGACAGCCCCGAAATATTTTTTCAATTCATAGCGACCGAGCACTTCGCGAAGAGACGCACGGTCATAACGTGAACCTTCGAGCGCCCGTGCGATTTCTTCCGCATCTTCGACACCAAAGAAGTCGCCGTAGATCTTCGCTTCTTCAATGATGCCTTTTTTAACGTTTAATCGGAAATCAATCGTCCCGATCGGGAATCGTTTTTTATGGATGACATCGAATTTCGGCGATTTCCCGAAATTCCACTCCCAGTTGCCATAACGTTCTGCCGAGATGGCACGTACTTTATCCCAGTCCTCTTCTGTCAAAATATACCGTTCAATCTCTTTCCCTTCATAGATCGAAGCAAGGAGATGATCGACGAATTGTTCCATCGTCAATGGTTCTGACAGAAATTCCGAAATATTCGCGACACGGCTCCGGACTGATTTAATGCCTTTAGAGCGCATCTTCTCTTCACTGACGACAAGCGCATTGACGACTTCTTCAATGTTTGAATCGAGCATCAGTGTCCCGTGACTAAACATCCGCCCTTTAGTCGTGAACTGGGCATTCCCACTGATTTTCCGGCTTCCGACATGAATATCGTTTCGTCCGGATAACTCCGCTTCGACACCGAGTTTATGCAGCGCTTGTACAACCGGCTCCGTGAACTTTTTATAGTTGTTAAACGAATCTCCGTCATCTTTCGTCAAGAAACTGAAGTTCAAGTTTCCTTCGTCATGATACACAGCGCCACCACCGGAAAGACGACGGACGACGTGGATGCCGTTTTCCTCAACATACTTCAGATTGACTTCTTCGTTCGTGTTCTGGTTTTTTCCGACGATGATCGACGGACCGTTGATATAAAACAAGAAATAGTCTTCTTCATTGACGTTCAGGTTGTTCAAGATGAATTCTTCAACAGCGAGATTGATTCGCGCATCGCGAATCTCAGGATGGAAGATGAATTTCATAAGGGTTTCGTGCTCCTTTGTGATGGAATCATAATTGATCAGTTACAGCCGTCAACACCACATGCGTCACCTTCAGCGATGACTTCAAGTGTTTGTTCTTGGCGAATTTTCGCGAAGACTTGTTCGAATGCCTCTACTGGTTGTGCGCCTGAAATGGCATATTTCCGGTCGAAGACGAAGAACGGTACACCACGAACACCGAGTTGTTGCGCCATTGCTTCTTCTTCTCGAACATCTGTCGCCAGTTCTTCTGAAGCGAGAAACGCTGTGACGTCTGCTTCAGCAAGTCCAGCATCTACTGCAATCTGTGTCAGAATGGTTGGGTCATTTAAATCTTCTCCATTCATGAAATACGCTGTGAACAAGGCTTCTGATACTGCATTCATCTTACCATGTTTTTTAGCGAATTGAGTCAGGCGATGAGCCTCGAATGTATTGGCTGGGATGACACGATCCATCTCATAGTGCAAGCCTTCCTGACGTGCCGTATCAACGACACCTTGCGACATATTCCGTGCTTGCTCGAGAGTCGTTCCATATTTTGAAGCAAGAATTTCGTATAATCCTTGCGTTGGTACTGCTGGTGCATCTGGATCGAGTTCAAAGCTTTTAAATTCGACCTCGACATCCAACTTTTCATTCGCAATCGCTTGTTCTAGGCGACGCTTCCCAATATAACAAAACGGACATGCATAATCCGACCATACTTCTACTTTCATCTGTGTTCTCTCCTTTTTGTGCGATATCATACTTTAAGCATAGTCGCCTCTAGGCAGAGTTGCAATCTTTCCGCCCAAGACCTCCTTGACTTCATACAAAAAAGAACCAAGACATTGCATCTTGGTTCTTTACCATTTTAAAACTTATTCTGTCACGAGTGCATGCGCTGCATCTTCGATTTCGATATCGAGTTCTTTCGTGTAAGCAGCTGTTTGTTCTGCAGTCCAGTTCAAGACAGATTTCATCTCTTTGATGACCGCGTCTTTGTGAGTACGAGCCCACGCGATGTCGAAGAAGACAGCGCCTGTACGACGGATGAAGAAGTCGATCGGACGAGCGACCATTTCATGTTCGATGCTGTAGTGGAGTTGTGCATAGACAGAACGTGGAAGAGCTGTCGTTGCCGCATCGTATGCTGCTGCATATTCAAGTACTTTCGGTAAGTTCGAACCGTAGCGTTTTGCAAGGAATTGAACTTCTTCTGTCGTTAGACCATTCGTTGCTGTTTGAGCTTTAAGGAATTCAGCAAATCCTTTTGCTCCGCCGACGTGTCCACCAGACATTGGCATGTTTTTCGTCGAACAACGTGCGTATGCGACGTTTTCTTCTTTTTTCAAAAGTTTAGCGACGAGATCAACGACGTGCTCGCCCATTTTACGGTATCCAGTCAATTTCCCACCAGCAATCGTGATGAGACCTGACTCAGATTGCCAAACTTCATCTTTACGAGAAATTTCAGAAGGATCTTTTCCTTCTTCATAAATCAATGGACGTACACCAGCCCAGCTTGATTCTACGTCTTCTGCTGTCACTTTAACCTCTGGGAACATATAGTGAATCGCGTCTAGGACGTAGTCTTGGTCTTCGACTGTGAACTTCGGATGTGCTGTATCTTTATCGAAGAACGTATCTGTCGTACCCACGTATGCTTTTCCATCACGTGGAATCGCGAAGATCATCCGACCGTCTGGTGTATCGAAGTAGACCGCTTGTTTGAGTGGGAATTTCGATTGATCGATGACGACGTGGACACCTTTTGTCAAACGAAGTTGTTTCCCGACTTTAGAGCCATCTTTTTCACGTAATTCATCGACCCATGGACCTGTCGCGTTGACGACTTTTTTCGCACGGATTTCATGCACGTCACCTGTCAAAAGATCCGTCACACGCATTCCGACGACTTTCCCAGCATCATAGATGATTTCTTCTGCTTTTGTATAGTTGACGACACGTGCACCGTGTTCAACCGCTTCTTTCATGACTTCGATCGTAAGACGAGCGTCATCCGTACGGTACTCGACGTAGTATCCGCCACCTTTAAGACCTTGTTGTTTGACGAGTGGTTCTTTTGCCAATGTTTCTTTCGCAGATAACATCGAACGCCACTCAGAACGTTTAACACCTGCTAAGAAGTCATAGACACGAAGACCGATCGACGTACTGAATGGTCCGAACGTACCGCCTTTATGCATCGGAAGCAACATCCACTCTGGTGTCGTGACATGTGGTCCGTTTTCGTAAACGATCGCACGTTCTTTACCGACTTCCGCGACCATTTGAACTTCGAATTGTTTTAAATAACGTAGACCACCATGGACTAATTTCGTTGAACGACTAGACGTACCGGACGCGAAATCCTGCATTTCGACGAGGCCAATCTTCATACCGCGTGACGCCGCATCGAGGGCGATCCCCGCACCTGTGATACCGCCACCTACGACGAGTAGATCGAGTTCTTCACGTGTTAATCGATTGTAGACATCTGCACGGTTTTTGCTTGAGAATGGTTGGTTAGCCATGAATAGTTCCTCCTGTTTAGGTTCGAAAAAAAAGAGACCACAACAAACACGCTGACTATGTCAACTGCTGCTGTGGTCTCTCCATATTCTCCGACCGATTTATTAACTTGACCTTACTATAACATATCTCACATCATTTGAACAACATCGTAGCTTGAACAGCTTTTTGCCATCCACCATAGAGCGCATCCGTCTCTTCTTTCGCCATGCTTGGCTCGAAGCGACGTTCTTTTTTCCATTGCGTCGCGATCTGTTCACGGTTCTCAAAGAATCCGACAGCAAGACCGGCCAAGTAGGCTGCTCCTAATGCCGTCGTCTCATTGATTTCCGGACGCTCAACTGGTGCTTGGATGATGTCACCTTGGAACTGCATCAAGAAGTCGTTTTTAACCGCTCCACCATCGACACGAAGTGTTTTCATCTCGATCCCTGAATCTTGCTCCATCGCAGATAGGACGTCGCGTGTCTGATAAGCGAGTGATTCAAGTGTCGCGCGGATGAAATGTTCTTTTTCCGTACCACGTGTCAAACCGAAGACGGCACCACGAACGTCTGAATCCCAGTAAGGTGTACCGAGACCAACGAATGCTGGTACAACGTAGACACCGTCTGAAGACGTGACGCGTGTTGCGTATCCTTCTGATTCTTTGGCATCATCAATGAGACGTAAGCCGTCACGTAACCATTGAATCGCAGATCCTGCGACGAAGATACTTCCTTCTAAAGCATACTCCACTTTTCCATCGACGCCCCACGCGATCGTCGTCAGCAATCCGTGATCTGATTTCACAGCCTCTTCCCCTGTGTTCATCAACATGAAGCAGCCTGTACCGTATGTGTTCTTCGCCATTCCTGTATCAAAACACGCTTGACCAAACAATGCGGCTTGCTGATCGCCCGCTGCTCCAGCAATCGGAACTGATTCTCCGAAGAAGTGATACCCTGCTGTCTCTGCGTACACTTCAGAAGATGGTCGTACTTCTGGAAGCATCGCTTTCGGGACATCTAAGATGCCGAGTAACTCGTCATCCCATTTTAATTCATGAATGTTATACATCAACGTACGACTTGCATTCGAATAGTCGGTCACATGTGCTTTTCCGCCGGATAATTTCCAGATGAGCCACGTATCGATCGTACCGAACAATAGTTCACCACGTTCAGCACGTTCCCGTGCTCCTTCGACATGATCTAAAATCCATTTGACTTTCGTACCAGAGAAATAAGCGTCAATCAATAGACCTGTCTTCTCACGGAAGAGCTCGGCATGACCGGCTGCTCGAAGCGCTTCACAGATTTCAGCCGTTTGTCTCGATTGCCACACGACTGCATTGTGAATCGGTTTCCCTGTTTCTTTTTCCCAGACGACAGCTGTTTCACGTTGGTTCGTGATTCCAATACCAGCAATCTGCGATGGCTTTACGTTCGCCTCCGTCAGACAAGTCGCCACGACAGCAAGGACACTTCCCCAAATCTCGTTTGCGTTGTGTTCGACCCAACCTGGTTTCGGAAAATACTGCGTGAATTCCTGTTGTGCTGAATGGACGATCTCGCCGGCACGATTAAACAGGATCGCACGTGTACTCGTCGTTCCCTGATCCAATGACAAAATGTAGTTCTCCATCTCTTCCCCATCCTTTTGTATCTAAATAAGTTAAGCTGACTTTGACTCCACTGACGTTGTTTTGTTCGGACGAACACCGAATCTATAGCATAAGCCTAATATGACGATTGTCACAAGTCCTACAACCCAAAAAGCCGGTGTATCTTTTCCTGTGAAGACCGAACGATAAAACAATCCGCCAAGACTTCCACCGAGAACTGGTCCGAGAACCGGAATCCATGAGTATCCCCAGTTCGAAGATCCTTTTCCATGAATCGGTAAGATGAAGTGAGCGATACGTGGACCAAGGTCCCGCGCCGGATTCATCGCATATCCTGTCGTGCCTCCGAATGACATACCGAGGCTGACGATCAAGAAACCGACGATCAATGGATTTAAACCATCTGAGAACTTATTCGCTCCGATCGATAACAACCCGATGACAAGTAAGAATGTCGCAATCATTTCACTCATTAGATTGGCAAATGTATGTGGAATCGCTGGTGACGTCGCAAAGACGCCGAGTTTCGTTGCTGGGTCTTTCGTCTCCGCCCAGTGTGGTAAGTAATGAACGAAAACAAGACTTGCACCAAGTATCCCGCCGGCAATTTGAGCGACGATATAGCCTGGTACGTCCGCCCATGCAAATGAACCGTCAAAGGCTAAACCAAGCGTTACTGCTGGATTAAGGTGTGCTCCACTGAATTGACCGACGGCATACGCTGCAATCGCCACAGCAAAACCCCAGGCAAACGTGATGACGATCCAGCCTGCATCCTTCGCAAACGATTTCGTCAAACTAACGCCTGCACCAACACCGTTTCCAAGCGCGACAAGCAAGGCTGTACCTAAAAATTCCGCTAGTAAGGGTGACATGTGTATTCCTCCTTTTTGTTATGTGAAAAAAGCAACATAAAAAGGAGATCCACGTCAGTTCATGCTTGAATTTTCTTCAAGCAGGACTCACACGTGAATCTCCCTTTTCTCCGTCACTTTGTATCAACTTGATATCACTATAACAACCAGTGAAAACGCTGTCAAATAATCCGAATGATTTTCCTCACACCCCGATTAGGAGCGTGGTTCAAAATGACGCCACAAATCCTTATTCGATGTCGTGATACTTGAGGCACCTGCTTCAATCGCTTGTTCAACTTCCTCGACCGTATCGATGAGTCCTCCTGCAAAAACGAGACGTCCCGTCTTTTCTTTCACTTCTTGAATGTACTTTGGCATTAACCCTGGTAACACTTCGATGTAATCAGGTTGCGTCCGTTCCATAAGTTGATAACTCTTTTCGAGTGAACTCGAATCGAGTAAGAACATGCGTTGCATCGTCTTGACCTTTTTTTGACGTGCTTTCAAGATGACGCTTGCCTTCGTCGAAATGACACCATACGGTTTCAATTCTTGGCAGACGTATTCCGTTGCGTATTCATCATTTTTTAATCCTTGAACGAGATCCATGTGCAAAAACATTTTTTTGTCGTAACGATGCGCCATCTCGTAGACTGCTTTTAAACGCGATACGTGCATTTCGAGTAAGACCCCATATTCATATGGACTCTTCAGCATCTTTTCAAAGTCTTCTAATTTTCTAACGGAAGGCAGGATCTTCTGTCCAAAATATGTCATACGTTCTCCCCCTGATTCGTAATGTGTCCTAAGTATGTCGTGAAACATAAGGAATAGGCAATGCTCTTTTCATGAAAATAAGTGAAAAGAGCGCTACGATTAGGGTATAGCTTAACGAAACGATTTATTTTCAGGAGGTGAACGCGCAGTCCTACCGTCTGTGCACGTCAATGAGTCAGCAAAAACGGATTGTCATCTATTTATTTTCTATTTTAATTAACGCCTTAGGAAACAGCTTCATGGTGACCGCCTCGATCGGGAGTGCACCTTGGACTTCAGCGAGTGAAGCCGTCGCGGCAATCTCACCGTTAACCGTTGGACTAGCGATCATCGTCCTACATGTACTCGCCTTGATTGCAACACTCTTTCTCGGAAGCCGCTTCAGTTGGTGGACGATCGTCCTTAGTTTTGCACTCGTCGTCCTTTTCGGCGCCGCGATTGATTTCTTCTTATCGATCCATCAATTGATTTATACACCACAAGGATTGTGGATGCGCGCCGTGTACATGTTGATCGGCATGCCGTTGATTTCACTTGGACTCGCCCTCTATCTCCAAATCGGATTCGTATTGATGCCACCGGATTACTTGATGAAGTCACTCATCAGTCGTTTTAAAAGTACATCGCTCGGAGCAACGATCAGCCTCGGCATTCCTTTTGTGATTGCTTGCCTCTTTTCACTAATTGAACGCGAACTGATCGGCATCGGAGTCGGAACTTTCATTTTCCTCTTATTGAACGGTCCACTAATCGAATGGTTCCAGCAATTGTTCCCGATTACAGCACGTCCGCCTAAACGAACAAGTTCTTGAATACTGAAAAAGAGCTTCTGCTGATAGACGAATTTATCTATCAGCAGGAGCTCTTTCATTTACGTATATGATTTTCTTTGGAAGACAAGAATCGATGCACCTAACAAGACGATGATGTGTGCCAATACGAACAAGACGGAGAATGTCAAAGATGTTCCCATCGCTTCACTCGTACCATAGGTCATAGAACCCTTGAAATACATTGACCAGTCTAAATGCATGAATATGATCCACTTAGCGATTGCTGGCTTGAAGCCAATCAGTAAGTTACCCGCAATGCTCGTAAAGAACTGAGCCAGTACGGTGAAGCCGATGATCATTCCGACAGAACGGAATAACAATGAGAAGAATAACGTCATGAATATTGTAAAAATCGGACTGACAACTTCGACGATCGTATCTCGGAACAGAATTGGATCTCCTGCTTCTGAAAACGCAAATGAGCCTGCGTAGACGATCGCAGCGATGAACACGAATTGAAATAACATGATCAAAATCGAGAAGATCAATTTCGAGAAGTAAATCGTCATTCTGGAATACGGACTCATTAATAAGTGTTTCATCGTGTCATAACGTACTTCATTCCCGATGGCTTCTGCCGTGAAGACAATCGTAATGATTCCTAATAGAGATGTCAGTAAAAGGAACGTTAATGAATAATAATCATAACGTGTGAACTCAAAATCATTCGTCTTTGCAATGATGATAATACCAACTGCAATAACGACATATAGCGCTAAAACGATTTTCGCTTTTTTAGTCGTCCACCATTTCATCCATTCATTTTGTATGAGCGAAAGCATGTGAATCCCCCTCTTTTTTCGTTACTTGCAGGAATTGTTCCTCGAGCGTCAAGCGTTTAACGGTCAGTTCATGTAAATCGGCAATCGGCACGACGAGTCGAGCGATAGCTGGACATTCACTTTCCGGTGCGGTGATAATGATTTTATTCTCGAGTACTTCTGATGGGTAGTTTGCGACGCGAAGGGCATCGAGTACATCTGTCATCGCTTCCGCATTGACACGTAGAGCGATTTTCGCTCCGGTTTCATTACGAACGGACTCGACCGACTTGATGACACCCTGATCGATGATCGCGTAACGATCACTGATTTGTTCCATCTCACTCAACATATGGCTTGAAATTAAAATCGCGATATCTTGTTCACGCGCCATTTGGCGTAAATATTCACGAAGCTCCGCAATCCCGGATGGATCCAGACCATTCGTCGGTTCATCTAAAATCAAGACGCGCGGGTTATGTAGCAAGGCACGAGCAATTCCCAGTCGTTGCTTCATTCCGAGTGAGTACTCTCCGACTTTTTTTGAAAGCTTTCCTTCGAGACCAACGAGTCGTGCTAGTGCATCATAATCAACTTGACCGAGTCCCGGAATGAGGTTTTTTGCATGAACCAAGTTTTGTTTTCCTGTCAGATAAGGATAAAACGCTGGATTCTCCACGATTGCTCCAATTTGCGTCAACGCTTTCGAACGCTCTTCTACGACATCAAATCCATTGACCGTGACTTTCCCTGCATCCTGCTCGAGTAGTCCCGTGATGATGCGAATCGTCGTCGTCTTCCCTGCTCCGTTCGGTCCGAGGAAGCCGAACACTTCTCCTGGGGATACCTCAAAACTGACGTCTTTTAAAATTTGCTCTTTCCCGAGACGCTTTGAGATATTTTCAATCTTTAACATCTGCTCTTCCTCCTCATTCATATTTTGTCTATGCTATTAGTGTACGTGATTTTAAAGGATAAGTTTCATTTCTTACAAATATGTAATCCGATTCCAATTAAAAAGGCGTAACAGCAGAAATTTTATACTAAAAATAAAAAATGGAGTCGCTAGATGATTCTTTTTGAACAAGTAACACATGATCACTTTCCGATCATCCAATCGTTGTACGCGAGCGTTCCTGAATATGCGCTCTTAGAAGAACGAGTGCTTCCGCTCTCTGATTCGACCTTACAGGAAGAGTTTTTAAATCCCGATACCGTATCGCTGATTGGATATGTGGACGGAGAACCCGTCTTACTGATTGACTACCTACCGAAGCATCCAAAAGACGGTACACCTTGGATCGGTTTATTCTTAATGGATGCTTCTCAACACGGTACGGGAATTAGCAGTCGGTTACTATCCGCTTTTTGTGATCGATTCCTAAGTCAGGAACCTCACATTCATCTCGCGGTCTTACCTGATAATTTAAGAGCCCGTCGTTTTTGGGAAAAACACGATTTCCGCTATGTGCGAACGAGTTTCTCGAACCGCGAACAACTCGTAGACGTCTACGTGTATGATGTAAGTAAAAACAAATGAAAACGTATGAATGGAGTATCACACAATGTCCAAACCCTCACTTCGCTTTGATATTTTGTTAGCGGGATTGATTTCCCTGCTATTTTTTAGCATGACGCTCGGATTAACTTTTTTCATTAGTCAACATGCAACAAACCGACTCCAATCGGAAGTCGGGATGAATCTGTCAACGACCGCTCACCAACTATCTGATAAGCTTGATCATTACATGTGGTCACGTTATGCCGAAGTAAAATTGCTGGGTTCCTTATCAACGATTCAACAAACAGAACAAAAAACAGAAACGCGACGGACACTCGAAGAGTTACAACGGCAGATTCCTGACTTTTCTTGGATTGGTCGATTAGATACGGAAGGTAACGTCGTTGCGTCAACGAACCAGATTCTTGAAGGAACGTCGATCAAGGAACGCCCTGTCTTCCAACAAGCCTTATCACAACCATTCATCGGGGATGTCCATGAAGCTGTCCTACTCGCAAAATTATTGCCGAACCCAAGCGGTGAGCCACTCCAATTCGTCGATATTAGTACACCTTTATATGATCAGGGTCGATTTTCTGGTGTCCTCGCAACACATCTCAGTTTCGAATGGGCAAAAGCGATTGAACAAAGCTTTCAGAGTGCTACTTCCTCTCTCCAACAAGTCGATGTCTTCATCATTAGTCAAGATCGAAAAACGATTTTACTTGGACCAAGCGGATGGAGCGGTAAAACATTACCCGATAGCGTAACGCTGACTTCGAATGCTTCTGCGACCGCTTCCTGGCAAGGGAAAGAATTTGTCTCTGGTCAAAGCACAAGCCGAGGTTACAAGGATTACGATGGCTTAGGTTGGACGGTTCTCGTACGTCAACCGACTTCGATTGCATTCGCTGATGCCGATGCTTTACGTCAAACGATTTTCATCGCTGGTTTGATTGCCTCTTTCGTTACAGCCGTACTTGGCTGGATGTTAGCGAAGCTATTGACACGACCATTATTAAAAATCACACATGCCGCACAACAGATGCAGGATGATCCATCAAAATCACTCCCGAATCATCGTGGAATCCGAGAAATCGAGACACTGACGGATGCCTTACAACGACTGATTCATCGCTTGCTACATACCGAACAAGAGAAATTAACGTTTGAACGCTTGTCACAACGCGATAGCCTGACTGGTCTCGCGAACCGCAACGGTCTCGCTCAATACATCGAACAATTGCCTGCAGAAACGCATTCTATCTATCTTTGCCTTGATTTAGACGGCTTTAAATCAGTCAATGATACGTATGGTCACGCGCTAGGTGATCTCCTGCTGATCGAAGTCAGTCAACGTCTCGAACAATTGCTTCCACCGGGTGGATTCGTGGCTCGTCTGGGCGGCGATGAGTTCATCATCGTCTTGACGACTCAATCCTTAACAGAAGCACGATACTTAGGTGAACAATGGATCGCTCACGTCTCGATGCCGTATCACTTAGAAGAACAAACCGTCCACATCGGGATGAGTATCGGAGTCGCCGAACAGGTGACAGGAGAATCACTCGAACAAGTCATGCATCATGCTGATTTAGCGCTCTATCGTTCGAAGCAAAACGGTAGAGGATGTATGTCCGTTCATTGACCATTCAGGACGGAGGATTGACAAGCGCTGCTCTCCTCCGTAAGGTGAACGAGAAGCGTATAATTTTTCAACGAGGAGCTGTCAACATGAATCAATGGACACGTGAAGCACGATACCGTCCCCTCTCGGATGTCGATCCGAGCGTCTACCAAGCGATGAAGGAAGAAGTTCGCACATCTCCTTGGCGATTTTCTTACCATATCCAACCTCCGACCGGACTTTTGAATGATCCGAACGGCTTCGTCTATCATGATGGTCTCTATCATTTGTTTTATCAATGGTTTCCACTCGGACCCGTACACGGGCTGAAGTACTGGTATCACATGACATCAAAAGACCTTGTACATTGGTTCGATGAAGGAGCCGCCTTGATCCCGAATGACGATCCTGATTCGCACGGTGCTTATTCCGGTAGTGGCTTCATTAAAGATGATCAAGTGCACATCATGTATACCGGCAATAAACGGGATGCGGATTGGAATCGCCATACGAGCCAGATCGTCGGTCATCTCCGCTCGGATGGACGAATCGAAAAACATTTACCACCTGCTATCCCAAACGTTCCTGAAGGATATACGGAACATTTCCGTGATCCGAAAGTCTTCCAAGATGCATCGGGTACCTGGTACTGCATCATTGGTGCACAGCGCATTGACTTGACGGGTTGTACTGTCATCTATCAGTCTCAAGATGCAGAGCACTGGACATTCCTCGGTGAATTACAGACGAACAATCCAACATTCGGTTATATGTGGGAATGTCCTGATTATTTTGAACTCGATGGAAAAGGTGTTCTCCTCTTTAGTCCTCAAGGGATTGAACCGGATGGTACGAACTATCAAAATATCTTCCAGTCCGGTTATTTCATCGGTGAACCGTTAGCTTTACCCGACTTAACATTCACACACGAATCGTTCCAAGAACTCGATTTCGGATTTGACTTCTACGCGCCACAAACAACTGAAGCGGCAGATGGTCGACGGATTCTTGTTGGTTGGATGGGGTTACCGGATATTAGTTATCCTTCTGACATCTATAACTGGGCACATGCTTTGACATTGCCACGTGAATTAACGATCGAACAGGGACAACTTCGTCAACGACCTGTCCGTGAACTGACACAGCTACGAAAAGAGACACTGTTTGACGAAACGATTCTTTTCGAGCAAGATGTGACGATTGCGGAAGCCGAGATTTTCGAACTCATGATGACAGACTTGAAGCTGTCGTCCGACTCGTTCCGCTTCTCGATTCGTCAAGACGCTACAGAAGAGACGGTATTCCACTACGATGCTGTATCACGTCAATTTACGATCGATCGAAGCCGTTCAGGCGCGGAAGTCCCTGCTGAAACATTTGGTACATCGCGGTCGACTGTCCTTACAAAAGACTTGCATACATTACGTTTGTTCGTAGATCGTTCTTCATTTGAACTTTTCCTGAACGATGGAGAAGCCGTTGCATCTGGACGCATCTTCCCGAAAGCATCCAGTCGTGGGATCGCCTTCTCTGGTGAAGCGACTGCCCATCTATCCATTTTTGATTTATCTTAAATGAACAAAAAGCATTTTCCTGAATAGAATCAGGAAAATGCTTTTTTAATTCAATGCTTCAATCGCAGTTCTTTTTCTAAATCAAATGCAAGGATGTGTTGCTCCCCAATCGGACCCATGACGGACTGTAACGTATCGACGTATCCCGTCTTGAAATACAATGATTTTGCAGCAATATTCTTCTTATTGACTGCCAGTGTGATCGCTGTGACTTCTGGAAAATGATGATGGACAAACTCTGGCAACTGCATCATTGCCTCTTTCGCGTATCCTTGGTGTTGATGGCGTACATCAATGGAAAAGGCACGTAACAGGACACTTTGTTCATGTGTTCGATGTGTTTTAGGGGGATTGAGATGGAGAATAAAAAATCCGACGACGAGATCGTCTTTTTTGATGACGACCGGGAATTTATCTGGATGGGCAACTGCATCTGTGACGACATCCGTCGGAAAAGAAGTAAACTGGACTTGTTCTTCTGGAAGAATGAACGCCTCACATTGTTCATAATGTTCATTCGTATACATGTGTAATTTCACTACAGACATTCTCATTCCGCCTTCCCTCTTTGTACAGGACAAGAGAGTACTCTCTTACATCTATTCCCATTTTAATGTTTTTGTGTCCATTTGCCTAGTCTTTTAGGGTACTCGTCTTACATAACATCCAATAGGTTCTTGTCTCTTTATTCCACGGTTCTTCTTTCCGTAATCCACTCCTGACACTAAAAATGATACACTAGGGAAAGTTCGATTATTGGACGCGAAATTAATACGCTCGAGGTGAACTGTATCATGCATGAAGATTTTTTCGAACAGATGGAGCGATTGACCGGCATTCAACTGAATCCTGTTCAACAACAGGCAATCGAACATGACCATGGTCCGTTGCTGTTACTCGCCTCACCCGGCTCTGGAAAAACAACGACGCTTAATTTTAAAATTGCCTATTTGATTTTACAAAAAAAGATCGAACCACATCGTATTCTAGGGCTGACCTTCAGTAAAGCGGCAGCGCGTGAGATGGCGGATCGATTTTATCACTTATTCCATGAGCTAATCGGAACAACGGCAGCTTTTTCAACGATCCATAGTTTTGCTTTTCAAGTCGTTCGGGATCATACATCCCAGCAACGTCTCTCCTATACGATCATCGAAGGACCGATGGATCAACAACATCCGAATGCGCCACATAAACGCATGTTACTCCGGCGTATTTTCCAGGAAATGAATCGGAGTGTCATTACTGATGATCAGATGGATGAGTTATTACGGATGATTTCCTTCGTCAAGAACCGTCTCCTGTCTTTAAAGGAAATCAAGGCAGTACCGACGACGATTAAACATTTTCCTGATATCTATGTGGCATATGAACAATTTAAGTCGCGTGATCCCTTACATCCGTTACTCGACTTTGACGATATGTTGACGTATGCAAATACGATTTTGGAGCAAGACCGTCGTCTGTTGCAACATTATCAGCGACGCTTTGACTATATTTTAACGGATGAGAGTCAGGATACGTCACTCGTCCAGCATCAATTGGTCGAGAAGTTAGCCTTACCACACAACCGTCTATGTGTCGTCGCGGATGATGACCAAACACTGTACAGTTGGCGTGGTGCAGATGCTTCGAAAATCCTTCATTTCAAGGATACGTATCCGAATGCGACGATTCTTTATATGGAGCAAAATTATCGTTCGTCTCAAGACATCGTATCCGTCGCGAACCAATTCATTCAGCGCAATAAAGCACGCTATCCGAAACAGATGTTCACGGAGAACGCTGCTGTTCGTCCAATCATCTTAGAGACGCTACCGACTTATGAAGATCAGACCCGCTATCTGTTGAATCAGTTACGGACAGAGACAAATTATCGTGAAGTAGCCATCTTATATCGCAACAACGCTTCTTCAATTAACGTCATGAATGCGTTAGATCAAGCAAATATCCCTTTCTACATTAAGGATGTTGATCATAAATTCTTCAGTCATTGGATTTTGAAGGATATTTTAAATTTCATGACATTCGCACAAGATCCAACAGATATCGAGATTCTAGCAACCATCCATACGAAATTCGCCGGGTATATCTCAAAAGCGCAACTGGCTCAATTGCAGCAGTTCGGTACGGGTGCGTCTTTGTTTGATCTGCTTATAAATAAAATCGAGATGAAGTTCTATCAAAAGAAACAACTCCAGCAAATGAAACGGACGTTTGCTTCCATTCAGACCGTTCGTCCGTCTGCTGCGCTTTCCCTCATTCGTCATGAATTAGGATACGAAAAGAATTTACGGAAAATGAGTGAGAGTCTTGGTTTTAGCCTCGATCATCTGCTCGAAACATTGAATACGATCGATAATATCGCAAGCGATGTACCGACGTTACTTGCCTTTCGCGAACGAATATCGCATCTTGAACAGTTAATGCGTGATGCGAAACAAAATAAAAATCAAAATGCGGTCACCCTCTCGACCTTCCACAGTGCGAAAGGACTCGAATTCGATCGTGTCTTCATGATCGATCTCGTCGCAGGGATTCTACCGTCAGCTGATACGATTAAAGCTTATAAGAATGGGCAACTCGATGATATGGAAGAAGCAGCGCGCTTGTTTTACGTCGGCATGACAAGGGCAAGACATGAACTACATCTCCTGTCCTATCGTTTTAAATCAAAATCATTTGATGTCTCGCCATTCGTCGAAGACGTCCATCGTCTTGTCACGCCTGACGCTGCAAAACGAAAAGTAGAGCGCCATCGCCCTGCTGTTACAGCGCGAGCTAGCATTCCTCCACTACCGATCACTGAGAACATGCGTGTCTCGCATACAGCATTTGGTCCTGGAACCGTCTTGCACCTGGTTGACGACGTGCTAGAAATTTCATTTGATCAAGGAATGAAAAAACAGCTTTCGTTACAAGTCTGCTCTGAAAATGCATTACTCGAAATTTTATGATTTAAAATGGACCTGACTCAAAAAAAGAATGACGCGTCTTTTCACGCTCTTTCCTCAGGCGAGACACAAGCCAGTTTTCCTGCTTCATTCAAGCAGGAAAGCGGGTCTTGTTTGTCTCTGACAGCGCATAATGCGCTTTTTCCTGTAGGAGTGACGTGTGACGCGTCATTCTTTTTGTTACGAGATAAAGGTGGCAGATTTTTATTCTGCCACCTTTATCTTTGTAGAGGCTGACTTTTGAGTCAGCCTTTGTTGTATCCGTTAATTTTTCGTCGATGACTCATTCTGACGAACCAAGGTGTCCCGAATTTCTGTCAGTAATTTTTCTTCTGTCGTTGGCGCTGCCTCTTCTTCGACGACTTCTTCTTTCTTTCGGAACGAAGTGATGCCCTTGACGAAGAGGAACAGAGCAAATGCGATCAACAAGAATTCAATACTTGCTTGAAGAAACTGACCATACTGTAACTCCGCGTTTCCGACCATGACTGACAAGCCTTTGACATCAATGCCACCGATGATGATTCCGATCAACGGCATGAAGACACTGTCGACAAGCGACTTGATGATCCCGCTAAAGGCAGCACCGAGAATGACCCCGACCGCTAAGTCAATCACATTTCCGCGAAAGGCGAACTCCTTGAATGCCTTAAACATGAAACGTCCCCCTTACCAAGCGCGGGACGCCAACTGCTGAATCGCATATCCGACGCCGTGCTCATTGTTTGTTTTCGTCACGTGATGGGCAATCGCTTTTGCTTCATCATGACCATTCCCCATCGCAATCGCCTTGCCGGCAACCTTGAACATCGGGATATCGTTCAAGTTATCACCGATGACAGCGACTTGTTCAATCGGAACACCAAGGTGGTCGGCAAGAATTTTAACTGCCGTTCCTTTATCGGCCCCAGCTGCCATGACTTCGATATTATCGTGTCCTGACGACGTGACATAGACACCGTCGACCTTCTGCTCGATTTCCTGCCAAATCTTTTTCATTAATTCTTGATCAAACGAGAACGAGATGAACTTGAACACTTGTCCTGCTTGGTTGCGAATGTACGATCGGAATCCATCAATCATCTTGACGTCTTCTTGGACATAATAGCGATCGTGGAAGAAATCGAGCACTTGTTTTGCCCGATCACTCTCTTCACTCAACTCTTTCAACGAATCGTAGGCTGCATCGATTGTCGCCCCTTGTGCTGTCACGAGTCCTTGATCACAGAACATCTCGAAGAAGACTTCATATTGACTGATGATGCCGTAAATTTGTTGCGCTTGCTCCGTCGTTAACGTCGTCGCACTCAACTCTTCTCCATCGACGGTCATCACACGTGCCCCGTTTGACGCGATGATCGGACAGTGGATTCCTGCTGCATCTGTTAATTCTTTTGCATTTAAGTAGTTACGTCCTGTCGCGATTGCAAACTCGACACCTTGTTCGCGTGCTGCTTCAATTGCCTGAATCGTTTCCGGTTCAATTCGTTGTTTACCCGAAAGAACGGTTCCATCCATGTCTGATACGAGTAGTTTGATTGGATTTGCCATCGTCTTCACTCTCCTCTTTTTCTATTTCCATACCACTATACCATTTTTCACATTTTGACTGGTCGTAAACGCGGTTTACAAGATCGGGGACAACAAACGCGAAATACTTTCCTTGAATTTAATCATTCTTGAACGCGCGGCATACGAATCGACCGTCATGAGCTTTGATACCTCACAATCGGCGAGGAAGAGCCGTTCTAGTTCAATCGTTACTTCCTGATCATAGACAATCGTATTCATTTCAAAATTCAACCGAAAACTTCGTGCATCGATATTCGTCGTTCCAACCGAAGCAACCTCGCCATCGACGACGATCGTCTTCGCATGTAAAAATCCAGGTTCATACGTGTAGATTTTAGCTCCGTAAGATAGTAGTTCCCCTACAGCAGCAGTCGTTGCCCAGTAAACAAATGGATGGTCCGGTTTGTTCGGGATCATAATTCGCACTTCCACTCCGGACAGAAGAGCTGCCTTACACGCATCTAAATAACTCGTGTCTGGAATGAAATAAGGCGATTGAATGTAAATCGTCCGTTTTGCTTCGTTAATCATCTTAATCAAGGCAAGCTTCAAATATTCTGAACGGGAATCCGGACCCGACGTGACGATTTGCATCGGTAATATATCCTGAATCCTGTGCGTTCCATAGTAAAACAAAGATTTTTCCGTATAGACGTCACTTGCTTGGTTCCAGTCGAGAATAAAGCGATCAAGCTGATCGTGAACGACGTCACCTTCCAAGCGAAAATGTGTATCTCGCCAGTAGCCAAACTTTTCATCGATCCCGAGATATTCCGTACCGACGTTGAACCCACCAATGTAACCGATTCGACCATCGATGATACAAGATTTACGGTGATTGCGGTTGTTCAATCGAAAATTAACGAATCCGATCGTCGATGGGAAAAAGGCAAACACTTCTCCGCCGTGTGCGAGTAAATCCTTGAAATCCGTCCGTTTGAGACTGCGTGATCCGACAGCATCATACAAGAGACGGACTTTGATTCCTCGACGGGCACAATCGGTTAATGTATCGATCAACGCTAACCCGAGGCGGTCTTTCTGAATGATGTAGTACTGGATATTCACTTCATGCTCAGCCTGGCGGATATCTTGAATCATCCGATTGAACTTCTGCTCGCCATCCGAAAGAATCTGCAGTTGATTGGAGAGACTGAGTAACGAACCGTTCGACATCAGGTTCATCCGAATCATATCCCGGTGCTTTTGAATCATCGGGTGCCGTCCCATCGTTACAAGTTCTTTTTTCTGTAAGGCAATCCGTCTATCCTGTTCCAGTTGTTCTTCATCCGTGACACGATAAAAATTCGTTTTTTTCAACAGTCTTCCGAAAAACAGATAGACGAGAAATCCTACGAGCGGAACGAAATACAAGATGAATACCCATGCCCACGTCGCACCAATATCGCGCCGTTCGAGAAAAATAACTGTCAGAACAGCCAAGATATTCATGATGAGCAATCCGTAGACGATGATGATCGTGAATGTACTCCATACTTCCACCATACGATTCCCTCCCGTTTTAACGGTATTCTTCGATTTTGATTCCTCTGTCTCTTATTCCCGTTTCTTTCCTCATCATTCTTCTGAAGACAAAAAAACCTTTTTGAAGCACTGCTAGCTTCAAAAAGGTTTAGGTGTGTCATGATTCTGGACATGGTTCTGGTTGTTGTAACGCCATTTGTTCAAGCGTCGCTTTGACACCTGCCACACAGTCTGGCAATCCAACACCATCATAAGCAAGTCCGGCTAAATGAATGTGTGGATAGTGAGAAGAGACGATTTCTCGCACTTCTTGAATCCGCTGTGCATGTCCTACCGTGTAGGCCGGTAAGCCGTCTAATAGACGACTGATGACGACACGTTCCGGTTGCAATGGACGACCACAGATGTTTTCAAGGTCTTCTAAGACGACGCGTTCAATCACTTCATCTGATTCACGAACGAGTGCATCTTTTCCGGGGCGTCCGATGAAGGCACGGAGCACGGTATGATTTGGTGCCGCATGATTCCACTTTTGATCAATCGCCGTGCATGCTGTAATCGAATACGGTGCCCGACGGTTGACGATGAATCCTGTTCCATCAATCGGTAACGCAGTTTCTTTATCGAAAATCAACGTAACCGTCGCCGTTGAGTGTGTCGAAAGGTTCGCAAGCCCTGGAAGCGTCGCTTCTGGTAACAGGGACACGACTTGGTGATGCGGAATCGTCAACAAAATATCATCGGCATACTCTGGACCATGATCCGTTTCGAGACGATACCGCCCATCTTCTTCCCGTTCAATGGAGCGAAGTGGTGTCTCAAGACGAATTTCTGTCCGTTCAAGCACCTCTTCTAGCCGCTCGACAAGGGATTCAAGTCCAGTAGCAAGTGACAAGAATTGACCTGTCGCTTTGAGCGTCGGACCTTGTTGTTGGTCAAGCGGACGCATGAGACGCATTCCTTCGAACAAACTTCCTGCTTTTTGTTCATTGGCAACAAATTGCGGATAGGTTGCAAACGTACTCATCCGGTCGATATCACCCGCATAGATGCCTGAAAGAAGCGGTTCGATCAACTTCTCAACGAGCGCATCTCCAAGACGCGGACGCAGGTATTCCCCTAATGGAATGTCCGTTTCCGGAATCGTCAAATCAGGAGCAGGGTGAAGCAAGCGTTCTGACACCTCTGCTTTTTCTTCTTCCGTCAATAGAGATGTCTCTGCGAATAACTCTAAATCGGTCGGGATACCCATGACTGCACCTTTTGGAATCGGGTGGAGACCGCGCACATCCAAGATATACGCTTGCGACGTGTTATTGCGAACGAGTTGTTCCCCTAATCCGATCTCTTCGATGAGATCCGTCAGCACGTGTTTCCGAGCGACGTATGAATCCGGTCCACGCTCGATCGTCAATCCTTCGTCCCGATATGTCGCCACCTTACCACCGAGACGACCTTCTGCCTCGAGTAACGTGATATTCATTTCCGGAAACTGTTTCTCTGCATAATAGGCGGCTGCAAGTCCTGATATACCACCGCCCACGATGACGAGACGTTTACTGGACATAACTACCCACCTGTTTCGCTACGGCTTCCGTGACAGCCTTCATGAAAGCTGGATTCGCATTTGGCATGACAGGTCGCGCATAATGGATTCCGAGTTCGTCACAGACGACTTTACACTCGTAATCATTATCAAACAGTACTTCTAAGTGATCGGCAACGAAACCAACGGGTACGTAGACGAATGCTTCGTATCCTTTTTCTTCGTAGACATCACGCGTCAAATCCTGAACATCTGGTCCAAGCCATGGTTCTGGCGTTTGTCCAGCCGATTGCCAGCCTGTGATCATGTGCGGTACACCTGCACGTTGTGCGATCAATTCGGCTGTTTCTTTCAATTGCTCTGGGTATGGATCACCGTTTGCGATGATTTTCTCAGGCAGACTGTGTGCTGAAACGACAAGGACAGCTTTCTCTTCAGGTACTGGTAAAGCGTCGAACGTCTTGCGGATTTCTTTACCCCACCAATCGAGGAACGCTTCTTCTTTGTACCACGATTCAACAGATGCTAAATGAATACCGTGCTTGTCCGCGACTTCCTTCGCACGACCATTGTATGAACGGATACTGAACGTCGAATAGTGCGGTGCTAAAACGACCGTGACCGCCTCCGTGATGCCGTCTTTTGCCATTTGCTCGACAGCATCCTCAACGAACGGCTCGATGTGTTTCAGACCAAGATAGAGCTTGAACTCAATTTCACCAGCATATTTCTCAGACAATTGACGGTGTAGCTCTTCAGCCTGATCAATCGTGACTTGTGCGAGTGGTGAGACACCACCGATGGCTTCGTAACGTTCCGTCAACTCTGCCAATGCTTCTGGAGACGGTTTGCGTCCGCGACGGATGTGCGTATAATAACGCTCGATATCTTCTGGTTTATATGGCGTACCGTACGCCATAACAAGTAGTCCTAACGTCTTCATTTTCCTACCTCCATTTTTTCTTTCGAATAATCATGGATAAATGCAGTCAAACGTTTCAATACTTCTGGATCGACTTCCGGGAAGATGCCGTGACCGAGATTAAAGATGAAGCCTGGTTGCTTCATTCCCATGTCGAGAATCTCCTTCGTTTTTGCTTCAAGGATATCCCATGGCGCTAACAGATAAGATGGGTCGAGGTTTCCTTGGACAGGTTTCGTCAGTCCACGCTCACGCGCTTCGTCGATCGACAAACGCCAATCAAGTCCGACGACGTCTAACGGTAAACTGTGCCATTCCTCCGCCAAGTGACTCGCTCCTACACCGAACATGATCATCGGCACGCCTGTGTCTTTTAATTCCGTGAAAATGCGTTCCATCGTCGGCTTGATGTAACGGACATAATCTTTCCGGCTTGTCGTTCCGACCCATGAATCAAAGATTTGGAACGCTTGGATTCCTGCATCTACTTGTGATTTGATGTAATCGATGACCATGTCACCTAGTTTCTCCATTAAGGCATGCCATACCTCAGGTTGTCCATACATCAATGCTTTCGTCTTATGGTATCCCTTCGAAGGACCACCTTCAATCATATAGCTCGCGAGCGTGAATGGTGCCCCGGAAAAACCAATCAACGGTACTTCGAGTCGCTCCCGTAACAAACGAATTGTTTCATAGATATACGGAATATCTTCACGGTTGAAAGGTTGCAGTGCTTCTACATCTGCCATCGTGCGAATCGGATTCGCAATGACTGGCCCGATGCCACTCTTGATTTCGACGTCAACACCCATCGATGGAAGTGGCGTCATGATGTCTTTATACAGAATCGCTGCATCGACCCCTAATTGTTTTACAGGTAGTTCTGTCACATATGCGCCTAGTTCCGAGTCATGTGTGATCTCGAAAAGCGTCCGCGTCTTCTTGATTTCACGATATTCCGCTTGATAACGACCTGCTTGTCGCATGTACCAGACGGGAACGTGATCAATCTGCTCGCCACGGATCGCCCGCAAAAACGTATCATTGAATTTCTTCATCATAACTACCCCTTTATACTCGTTCTAACGCCCCAAAAAAACGTACGATAAGTTTGTGAACACAGAAACATTATATCTGAAATTAAGAAGTCTGTGCCAATAAATCGTTTACAAAATGACAGTTCTGTTACCAGTTCATGAAATGTTCACTGTTTCTTGTAAAGACCGAATGCAGCATTCAACTGACCACGAATCAAGTCAGAACGTTGTTGTTCCGTTACCTTGCGTTCTTTTTCTCGAATTTCGTGCGTGCGCCAGCCATCCTCGATTTTTTCCGCGACTTCGACGAGTCGCTCGACATCCGTAAACGAATATTTTCGTGTCTTTCCATTTGTCCGTTCTGGAAAGATTAACTTCCGTTCCTCATAGTAACGAATCTGACGTTCTGACAAGCCGGTCAATTCACAGACGATTCCGATCGACATCACCTTTTTCTCACGGTAGTTCATCTTCGTCACTCCTTTCCACAAAAATACCATGTTAGATTTTCTGACACAACACGTTTCTTCGAAAGTATTTCCGTCTAAAGTAAACACATACTTTAAATGGATAAAGGAGGAACGACAATGAAACTGGAACAACTCGCTATCTCAGTCGATACGTTTTATGTCTTATTCGCAGCACTACTAGTCTTTACGATGCAAATCGGATTCTTACTTCTAGAAACAGGGATGTTACGAGCGAAGAACGCGGGTCACGTCGCAGTCAAACAAATCATCAGCTTCTCAGTTGCCGCTCTCGCCTTTTGGGCAATCGGATTCGGATTGACGTTCGGTGATGGCAATTCCATCATCGGAACGGAAGGATTTTTATTACAAGGAGGATTCAGCAGTCTTGATTGGTCAAACATCACGATTGATGTGAAGTTCCTCTTCCAACTCTCATTCGTCGCTGTCTCCCTCGCGATCGCTTGGGGCGGATTCGCAGAACGTGCTAAATTATCCGTCTACCTGTTGTTCGGAACGTTTTTCGTTGCTATCATTTATCCGATCATCGCACGTTCCGTTTGGGCAGGTGGATTCCTTGGTTCGCTCGGGATGCAAGACTTTGCTGGGTCAACGGTCGTCCACTTACAAGGTGGGATCGCTGCACTTGTTGCTGCTTTACTGCTTAAGAAACGAATCGGTGCTGAAAAAACACCGTTACTCGGACACAACGTCATCTATTCTGTCGTCGGTGCCTTCATCCTCTGGTTATGTTGGTTCGGCTTCAACGCTGGTTCGACACTAACGATTGCAGATGGATTCTTTAGTTACGTTGCCTTGACGACGTTACTGGCGACTGCAGCAGGTGCCCTCGGTGCTCTTGCCATCTCATTCTGGCACCGTCGTGTCGCAGATATCCCGTCGATCATCAACGGTGTATTAGCTGCACTCGTTGCCATCACAGCAGCCTGTGCCTTCGTTGAACCGTGGGCAGCTGTCGTCATCGGCTTCCTCGCTGGTGTGATCACGTATGGGACGAGTATTCTTCTCGCTAGCCGTGTAGATGATCCACTATGTGCCTTCTCCGTTCATGGCGTCGCTGGTATCTGGGGTACACTCGCAACTGGATTCTTCGCTTCACCACGACTCGTTGAAATCACAGGAATCGGACAAGCTGGTCTCTTCTATGGTGGCGGTTTTACGCAACTCGGTGTTCAAGCACTTGGTGTCGTCTTTGCCGTCGTCATCGTCAGCGTCTTAAGTTACGCATTCTTAAAAGTTCTCGACCTTACGATTGGTCTTCGGATCACACGCGAAGATGAACTACGTGGACTTGACGTCGCAGAACATGGTCAAGCTTCTTACGATCTCCCTGCTCCTGTCAGCAAAGAATTACGTATGGTCGAAGAAGAAGACCTCTCAAACGAACGTGTCAATTAATGATTGATAACGAACAAGAGCCTACGCGATGGATTCATCGCGTAGGCTCTTTCTTGTTTATTATTTTCGAGCGTAGTATTCACCAATTACAAGCGCCAAGGCTGCACCACCAACGACATAGAGGGATCCACTTAAAAAGAATCCGAGTAGCGTCAAGACGATACATTGACTGATTGCTGCGAAACGAATGATTTTCCGTTTCGCCTGTACAGCATTTCCAAACGGTAATAGACGAGTCAATAGATGTTGGTCTACTGCCTTCGTGAACGGTGCTAACTGAAAGCTTGTCAGTCCTGCAAACGCAGGGATTGCAAGCGCAACGAACAACTCGTTGCCATTTGCTAACCACATGAACACAGCCCCGATTAATGTCAAACGAACAATCAATCCGATCCCGTCTCCACTCCGGATGAACTGTTTGACATACAAGTAATCGAATGTCGTTTGCGCTCGATGTGGAATCCGCTCGACCATGCTACTTAAGAGACGACGCCGTTTATACGTTGCTGTCAGATGGGGAACATCGACGAACCAATTCGCTAATCGATAAAATCGATCGCGCGATTCCTGCTCAAGTGCAATCCATTCGCGTAGAGGAAGATGGTCCTGACGCTTCAAATGGAGTACGACCATTAAGAGAAGTGCGACGACGATCGTCATCCACGCCATATCGATGATGACGAGTAGCGCCGCTCCAAACGCATACAGTAACACCGTCCGATGTGCGATACCTCCAAGCTTTGATAAATTCGCAGCCGCTCCGAACAAAGCAAGCGCTGCTCCAAGTAAAACAAGTTCAAGTGGTGTCGTCTGTTCCGTTCGGACATAAAGGACAACGACTGCTAAAAACGGAATTATGGCACGAATGATCCCAAAGACCGCATTGTACGCTCGTACTTGTTGCATGAAACTTGATAACTTCGCTAATACCGGTAATAGAAACACTTGATCCGCTTCGACGAGAAACGTCCGACTTGTCCGGTAGAGCGGTAAAATCAGAAATAAGGCTGCCATGAGATATCGACCAGGAAACGATGGATCGAGTTGATCGAGGAAACGACCGTAGACGACTAAACCGTACAAAATAACGAAGTAAACGGTGAATAACAGTCCGCCATTCGCCATGTACCTTGTATATTTCACGGTCTCCGTCATCGCCGCCTGATATCGTTCCTTCCATAAGGACTGGCTGTTCATCGTTCCGCCTCCTCGATCGCGGCAACGTAGAGATCATCCAGGGTTCCATCTTGCAGTCCATATCGGGCTCGTAAAGCAGCTGTCGTTCCTTCCGCTGCAATATGCCCCTCATGTAAGAGCACGAATCGATTACAGTGACGCTCGGCTGTCTCAAGGATATGCGTCGACATTAAAATCCCTTTACCGTCCTGCTTGAGTTCACTAAAAATCTGAAGTAATTCACGAATCGCGAGCGGATCTAATCCAACGAATGGTTCATCGACGATTAACAGCTCACTGCCTGTGACGAGTGCACATAAAATCATTGCTTTTTGCTTCATCCCTTTTGAGAAGACACTTGGAAACCATTCTAGTTGCTTCGTCATTCGGAGTCGTTCAGCGTAATGTTGCGCGCGTTCTGTCGCAATCGTCTCTTCGACGTCATATCCTTGCGCCATCAGACGAAGATGCTCACGTAACGTCAGTTGTTCATATAACATCGGCTGTTCCGGAATATACGCGACTTGACGACGATACTCGGTTTCATTCGTCGCTAAATCCAATCCATTGATTCGAACGGATCCCGTCTTGACTGGTAAAAGACCTAGTATGTGCTTGATTGTCGTCGATTTTCCGGCACCGTTCAAACCAATTAAACCAACAAGTTCCCCCTGATCGACTTCGATATTGATGTCATGCAGAACCGTTTTTGACCCGTATCCTCCTGACAAACCTTTAATGTCTAATAACATATTTGCCACTCCCTTTAGACTCATCGTAAAGTAGACTCGCTTCGTTTTTCTAGCGTAACGAGTAGTTTTTTAAAATATAATGTTTTAATACTTGTTTTTTCGGTAATTACTCTAAGTGTAATCGTTACATCAATATATGAAAACGATTTACATGCAAATCGAAAGTGAAATCGATGAATCGTTCATTTATTCTCTATCAAGTGGTCTAATCTTCTAGTCCTTTTTTAATGAACGAACGATTTCAGATTTTTTCACTTTCACACGTGTTTATAACTGCCTGAAAACAGGTAAAACTAATATGTAGAGGAGTTGTTTAAAAATGGGATTCTTATGGGCATTAATCGTTGGCGGTCTCATCGGTTGGATTGCAAGTTTAATCATTGGGAAGGATGTACCGGGTGGCATCATCGGTAACATCATCGCTGGTTTCATCGGTTCGATGATTGGTCAAGCTATCTTTGGTTCAATGGGACCAAAAGTTGGTGGATTTGCAGTCATTCCGGCTATTCTCGGAGCAGTCATCTTGATCTTCATCGTCTCACTTATTCTCCGGGCAGTACGCAAGTAATCATATATTTCAAATTGAAAAGGAGTGTTTTAAATGGGATTCTTATGGGCATTAATCGTTGGTGGTATTATTGGTTGGTTAGCAAGTCTAATTTTAGGTAAAGACGTACCAGGCGGCATCATCGGTAATATCATCGCTGGTTTCGTTGGGGCATTAATTGGTCAAGCATTATTTGGAGATTGGGGTCCAATGGTTGCCGGATTCGCAATCGTTCCTGCTTTACTCGGAGCTATCATCCTTATTCTTATCGTATCGTTCATTCTCCGTGCGGTGAATAAACGATAAACAAGAATCCTCGGACATCCTGTCCGAGGATTTTTTTTAGTCTTTTAATTGTAACCACATGCCGTCCTCTCGCTCGACGACCCGCTTTTCCGTCCGTAAATTTAACCATTCGAACACACCTTCAAGAAAACTAGACGGATATTCCCAAATCGTACCGACTTGTTCTTGCTTCTTTCCTTCTGGTTTTCCAGCGATGGCTTCAAGTTCATCCGGAGTCTTATTCAATCGAATTAACAACTCTTCCACCTGCCCCGACTGATAGGTCACTTCATATCCATCGTATCGCGCTCGATTGGCAACCGTTGAATCAGGCGTTCCGAATGTATTCTCAAACGAATCACGCGAACGTCCAAGATAACCAGTCATCGTATCGATACTTTTTCCAGTCCGGGCTTTTACTTCCGTCTCAAGTAACGTTTTGATATCGACCGCATATTCGTTCGAAACGGTCGTATTGAACCGATCAGCCAATTTAAAGTCGGCTGTCGCGTTCGGTTCATCTCCGAGTTGTATAGTCTTTGATTCCTCGATGGTCTGTCCTGATTGTTCCGCGCTTACCTGAACATCATACTCTCCAGGAGAACGCTTGATTTCAAGGGATTTCTGATCAATCGTTCCGACTTCTTCTCCATCTAACGAAACCTTTGTTCCCGGTAGATCACTCGAAACGGTTAACCGCTGAGGATTCACATCAAGAGAGTACCGATCATACCAAAGCCATCCATCTTCTTCTTGTAACGAAAACAGATGTGTCTTCACTTGCTTACCTGCGTCTTGATCCTGTTTGACTTGTGCAATGACCCGGTCCGTCCGCTCTGCATCAGCCGTCAACCAACTAACGAGTCGCGTCGCTTCACTCATCGATAGTGACTTACCGCTCATCGTGACTAGCTTTTGGAACCCACGCTGATCCTTTTCCTTTAATAAGACAGCAAGACGCTCGTCTGTTTTCTCCATTTTCGCCGCTTCTTGTATGTTACGCCCAAACCAAAAGGCAACTAATAAGAAAAGACCAACGACGATAACGCTACCGACGAGCAGACGCTGTTTTCGTTTTTTTTGAGCCGTTGAGGCTACTCGTGATGCCATGCAGTTCGCTCCTTCCCTTCAGTAGCTGTATGTTTCTAAGTGTATCGGGTTCAATTTGACTGTCAATCGTGCGGAAGTCGGAAACTTTCCGTATACTAATATTATCTTACCCAAAGGAGTGAACGTTCCATGCAAAAAGAGTCATGTATTTTCTGTAAAATTGCTCGCAAAGAAGTCCCTGGTCATATCGTATTTGAGAACGAACAAGTTCTCGCTTTCCTAGACTTGTCACAAGTGACAAAAGGACATACGCTCGTCATCCCAAAACAACATGCCGATAATTTGTATGATCTCTCTCCTGAACAAGCACAAGACGTATTTGCGACGATCCCGCAAATCAGTCGTGCACTTCAACAAGAGACAGAGGCAGCTGGCATGAATCTCTTGTCGAATACAGGAAAAGTAGCGGGTCAATCGGTCTCCCACTTCCACCTGCATCTCATTCCGCGTCACGATAAACAAGATGGTTTCGGCGCGAAATGGGAAGTTCATAATGACGATTACACGGCAGAGGAATTGGCTGAACTCGCTAACTCGATCGCTTCACGCATCTAAGTCTGTTCTTTTTCTTCTATTCTTAGAAAAATATTGCCGAAATAGGTTTCTTTCATTCGATTTTCGGTAAAATAATATGAAACAAATATTTTAATATTAAAAAGGAGGTTCAATATGTCGAAGCGTCCCGCCCGTAACTGGGTCGCTTTTGGTGCTACGCTAACACTTGTGACTTTTTACGGTCTGAAGGCGCTTCGCCAAGGTACGAAAAGCGACTCTTCGAACGGTCATCAACGTCGAAATTCTTATTCTACAATCGTAACGAATGTGCAGGATTTGACCCAGGAGGGCAAGAACTTAGTAGAGACAGCAAAAGCGTCTGGTATGCACTTCAAAGAAGAAGTCATGCAGAGCGTCTCGGAATACCAAACGGAAGTCCAAGCATCGCTCACGAAGATCCAGTCTCTCGCTGATGAAGCGAAACAGGAAGCAGACCAGCTTTCTCCACAAAAGTAAGATCCGTTGCTTCGATTTGTTTTTGTATAGTTTGCATTTTGCGCGTTTGAGCCATTGTCACCTTTCGAAAGGATGAGTCAGATATGGAACACGAAAAGTTATATCCTGGACAAGAGGCTTTATTGTATAGCCACAAGATTGTCCAGTTAAGCAAAGCACTATGGAAAACGGTAGAAAAAGATTGGCAAAATTGGATCAAGCCCTTTGATCTGAACATCAATGAACATCATATCTTGTGGATTTCGCACGCGCTAGGTGGCGCCTCAATTTCAGAAATCGCGAAGTATGGTGTCATGCACGTCTCAACGGCATTTAACTTCTCGAAGAAGTTAGAAGACCGCGGACTGTTGACGTTCTCAAAAAAGGAAACAGATAAACGAAATACCTACGTCCAGTTGACACCAGAGGGCGAATCACTCTTACTTGAGACGATTCAAGCGTTCCGCCCTGAAGAAAACGGTGTCTTCCGTGCATCACTTCCTCTTCAGGAACTGTACGGGAAGTTCCCGGAATTAACGGACATTTCTGCGATCGTACGTCGCTTGTATGGCGACAGTTTCATGGACATATTCGCTGAGACATCGAAGATGATCACAGAAGAAGCAGATCGTCGCCCTCAAGATCCAGTCATGGACTCAATCAAAAAAGCATAACCTTACCAAAAGCGTTTTAGCCTCTAGCTAGAATGCTTTTTCTTAGGTCTTTTTTCCTCATGACAAGGACATTACTACTATGTCTCAAGAGCGTTATTTCCCTCACAATTTCCCATAAAAATTATCCTCAACCAACTACTTGGATGTGATAGCATGGAAAAGAGCAAGTATCTCTTGGCATGACAAGATACAGCTGTCAACCAGACGAGAATATGATATGATAAAACGGTTGAAATAAATGGTAAATTAGGGGTGTATGTATGAAAAAGAAATTGTTAGGCGCAGCAGCAGTCGCAAGTGTATTTACGTTAGCAGCATGTGGATCAAATGACGAAGCCGTCATCAATTACAAAGGAGGCGAAGTCAACAAGGCTGACGTCCAAGAAGAAGCATACGAAAAAGCTGGTGCTCAAATCGCCTTCCAGCAAACGATGAACAAATTGCTCGAGAAGAAATACGGCAAGGAAGTCACGGATAAAGAAGTCGAAGCAGAAGTCAAAAAGACAAAAGACCAGTTCCCGGATAAAGAGCAGTTCAGTACGACATTGAAATCTGCTGGAATCAAGAACGAAAAAGAATTCGAGAAAGTTCTTCGCACACAAATGCTCTTAACGGAAGCAAAATCTGCAAAATCAAAAGTAACAGATAAAGAAATCCAAGAGCGTTTTGACCAAGAAAAAGTCGAAGTTAAAGCAAGCCATATCCTCGTCGCGAAAGAGTCAGAAGCAAAAGACATCAAAAAGCAATTGGATGACGGCGCGGACTTCGCGAAACTTGCAAAAGAGAAATCAACAGATACAGGTAGCGGTACAAAAGGTGGAGACCTCGGATACTTCACAAAAGGTAAGATGGTCCAGGAATTCGAAGATTATGCGTTCAAGGATGGCGTTGAAGGTAAAATCTCCGATCCAATTAAAACACAGTTCGGTTACCACATCATCAAAGTAGTCGATCGTAAAGAAAAGAAAGACTTTACACTTGATAAAGAAAAATCACGCATCAAAAAAGCACTTGCTGAAGAAAAAGCAGCACAAGTCAACCCGAACGATATCTACCGTTCACTCATGAAAGAATACGATGTCAAAATCGAAAACAAAGACTTCAAGGATGCTTTTGATTTAGATAAACAAGAACAACAACAAATGCAACAACAAATGATGCAACAACAACAGCAGTAATCAAAAAAGGAAGCCGCGAAGGCTTCCTTTTTTCATATCTTGAATAGTTAGCGAACCGTCCGAATCGGAGCTCGTTCGTATTGTTTCGGCAAGGCGACCGTATCCCCAAGTTCGGCTGCCGCATGATAGACCCAGTACGGTTGGCGAAGTAGTTCACGTGCGAGCAGGACGATATCTGCTCGACCGTTACGGACGATTTCCTCTGCATGAGCAGCTGTCGTAATCAATCCAACCGCGCCTGTTGCAATACCCGCCTCTCGCTTCAACTCTTCTGCGTAGCTCACTTGATAGCCCGGATACACTTCAGGTACGGCATTAGCGACGACAGCACCTGAACTACAGTCGAGTAGATCAATGTTACGTGCTGCTAGTTCCTTCGCAAGTGGAATATAATCCGTTGCTGTCATTCCCCCCGTTGCATGATCGGCTGCTGAAATCCGGACCCAAATCGAGAGCTTCGAGACTTCCTGAATCCCATCAATGATCTCTAGCAACAAGCGCATCCGATTTTCAATCGATCCACCGTATTGGTCCTCACGAACGTTTGATAACGGAGAGAGGAACGTATTCAATAAATAACCATGAGCTCCATGAATTTCAATGAAATCATATCCTGCTCGTTCTGCTCGTAATGCTGCATCGATGAACTGTTGTTTGATCGTCGCGATTTCCTCAAGCGTTAATGCGCGTGGATCCGTATACGTATCATCAAACGGTAAAGCGCTCGGTGCGACGGGTGGTTCTGCCGTCGTGCTTTTGCGCCCGGCATGGGCCAGTTGAATGCCTGCTTTTGCACCCGCTACTTTGACTTGGTCGGCAATCCGTTGTAAGCCTTCAATATGCGCATCTGACCAAATTCCAAGGTCACCGGCTGAAATGCGACCGTCTGGCGTGACGGCACTCGCCTCTAAGATGACACCACCGACACCACCCATTGCACGTGTTGCATAGTGTGTGACATGCCAATCTGTCACTAGTCCATCTTCTTTTGCACTGTACATGCACATCGGCGCCATGATGACCCGATTTCGGAATGTCAACGCTCCGAGTTGAACCGTATCAAACAACTTCGTCTTCATCTTTCTTCCCCCTTATAGCTTCGGACGATAAAAAGCACGATTATCCAGTGCAAATGATCGTTCCGAGAACTGTCCTGGCTCGACATATTCCAGAAGGCGATCCATCATCGTCATCCGTGCATCAAGGTTATCGATCAAGAACAAAACTTCTGCTTCTCGCATCTGTGGTGCGACGGCAGAACCCCATTCTGGTCGTCCGTGATGACTTAAGACGAGATGTTGCAAGACCGTCAGTACTTCTGCGTCAATTTGTAATTCTGCTCCGACTTTTTCAAGTTCCGCTACCATCATCGTAATATGACCGACGAGTTTACCAGGCAACGTATATTCCGGTGCAACCGGATCGGATAACTCCTTGATTTTCGCATAATCGTGTAGAATGATGCCACTGATTAGCACGTCACGGTTTAACGTCGGATAGAGTTGAGCGATTTGATCCGCTAGACGCAACATCGAAAGGACGTGGTACGACAGCCCCGAGTAAAAGGCATGATGGTTCTTGACCGCTGCCGGGTGCGTGAAGTAGGCGTCAAATCGTGAAGTAATCAAATGTTTGACGAGCTTTTTCATGTCACTGTTTTGAATCGATTCTACGAACGTGAGGACTTCCGTCTCGATCTGCTCTCGCGGAATTGGTGCCGATTGAACATAATCCTCGACATTCGTCTCTTCTAGTACTGTGATTTGTTTAAGCTTCAGCTGTGTCCGTCCTCGATAGTCCATGACTTCTCCAGCAGCATGGACGATCGACTTCGGCGCATATTTTTCAAGATCACTCGTATCCCACATCTTCGTCTCGATTTCGCCTGTCTTGTCCGTCAAGATGAGCGTTAAATACGGTTTCCCGTTTGCCGCAATTCCTTTGACAGCCTGCTTGATCATCGCTCGTTGATCGAGCGTTTCTCCAACTGCTAACTTACCGATTCCTTTCATACTTGAAACACGTCCTTTATCTGTAAAATAGGTGTCTTTTTTATATTCCATTGACTACACTTAAGGCATATACTATTTCATTCTACTATATGGGAGTCATGAACATGGAACTGGAACCTCAATTTAATTGGTCCCGCTATCTCGATTTAGCTGACTATGAACAAACATTTCCGGCGGCTACCGTCGACCAATCCGAAATGGACTGGCTCACGCAGCTACGATCAAAAGACATGAACTTTACCCGCTCGGAAAAAGGGGTTCTTTATGGTGCTGTCGTCACCTGGCAAAATCCTGTCGACAAAAGTGACCGTCGCTCGATTTGTTTTTATGTGACGAAAGAAAAACTGATCACGATCGGATTGTCGGAATCGATCGTGACACTCGTTGCCCCCTACTCGCCCGAGCATCCGTTCGCTGCTTTTTATACGATTCTTGCTTTACAGCTGAACACATATTTTGCCGGTATCGATCAGTTTGAGACGGAACTGTTCTCAAGACAAGATGAACTGCGTGGCAGCATTAATGAAGATTCGCTTGATAGCATCTTCGCGCTACGCGACACGATCGAGAACTGGTCCGATTTGATCGTTCCGTTTCAAGAGCTCGTCATGGCTGGTGAAGAATCATTTCTCGACGAGGACACGTATCTCGAGGATCTCTCGTTGAAGCTAGCTACGAAACGTGTCCGCCGTCTGTTAATGCTCATCGAACATTATCAAAAAGACATTGAGGTCCTGCTCGACTTATCGACGACCGTCTCGAACTTCCGTGGAAACGAAATCATGAAGGCGTTAACGATTTTTACTGCCGTCGCGACACCAACGATGGCCCTCGGTGCAATTTGGGGGATGAACTTTAAAATCATGCCGGAATTAGAATGGAAATACGGTTACGCCCTATCCCTAGGTCTAATCTTTCTCTCAACCGGTGGCATCTTCTACTGGATGCGCTGGCGTGGATGGTTAGGCGCTCTTGTTCGGATGCCAAAGAACAGTCGACCAAAAAAATAGATATCAGAACATAAGTTCGTTATACTAATTGTATCATATCTACTGAAAGGAGACGCTTGTACGATGGAACGAAAAATCATTCATATTGATATGGACGCCTTTTACGCTTCCGTCGAGCAACGCGATCGTCCTCGATTAAAAGGTGTTCCCGTCGTCGTCGGTGGACCGCCTCATGCACGCGGTGTCGTAGCGACCTGTTCCTATGAAGCACGGAAATACGGCATCCATAGCGCGATGCCGTCAAGACGTGCCTTCCAGCTTTGCCCTCGTGCCGTCTTCATTCGTCCTCGCTTTGACGTCTACCGGGCTGTCAGTGCGCAAATCATGGCACTTTTTCGAGAAGTGACACCGCTCGTCGAGCCCCTCTCACTGGATGAGGCGTACCTCGACGTCACCGAAAATTACTTTGATCAAAAAAGTGCGACCTATATTGCGCAATATGTTCTACAACAAATTAAAGAACGGACAGGTCTGACTGCCTCTGCTGGTGTTTCTAACTCTAAACTCGTCGCGAAGGTCGCTTCCGGATACGAGAAACCGAACGGATTGACGGTCGTTCCTCCAGAGGACGTCCTGAGTTTCTTATCTCCATTAAAAATTGGAGACTTACATGGCGTCGGAAAAGTCACGGAACAAGCGTTACGCAAACAAGGGATTGAAACCGTCGCAGATGTTCAAGCAATGCCGGTCGAACAATTACGAGCATTGCTTGGACGCGATCGGGGAACGGAACTACATGCGATGGCGTATGGGATCGACGAGCGTCCGGTTCGTCCGGAACGCGAGCGAAAATCAATCGGTTCTGAGACGACCTTCGAAGAAGATACGGAGGATATCGATACGATATTTGAGACGTTGATTCGAGAATCAAAATCCGTCATTGCGAGTCTTCAAAAAAAAGAACTCGTTTGCCGAACGATCACGATCAAGTGGAAGACTGATACATTCCAGTCACGTTCGAAACGGCATACATTTTCAGAAGAGACGGCGGACGAAGAACGATTACTTGAGGAAACAACGAAACTCTTCAATGGCATCACCTTCGACGGACCAATCCGTTTGATTGGTATGACGGTCAGTCACCTTACTACACCTCCTGCTGCGAGACAACTGACGTGGCAAGACTTAGACTTGCGCTTGTAAAATGAATAGCGATTCATTATACTGAATACAATACCGATTAGACAAGGGAGGAACAAGTATGCAGTATACGATGACAGTCTTTTCAGATCGTGGTGAAACGTTACTCGATGACGTTTTTGAAGCAGAAACAGATGGACAGGCACGAGAAGAAGGGATTCGACGTCTCAATGAGAGTGGATACGCCCATCATGCAGCTCGCGTCACACGTTCAGGTCGTTTGATTCATTTCGAGCGCGCTTACTTGCCACGGATCGTCCCTGCTTCATCTTGAGCCATACAAAAAAGGAAGACGTGCCATTATGGCCGTCTTCCTTTTTGATTACTTATTGGACGTCGTCTTGTTGCTCCATCATTGGCGCGTAGAGTTCTTCTAACGGCTTCATGATGATTTGTGTGACTTCCGTCAACATCGTGTGCATCCGTTGCTCTTCTTGCATCAGCTGACTGATTAATGGGTTGTTTTGTACTTCAAGCATCTTAGTTTGGGCAGACGCCATATCGTCTGGTGTGATTTCTTCACCTTGCATCTGTTTTTGTTGTAATTCAAGTTGGATGTTACGGAACGATGCGAACAATTCGTTTGATTCCGGATCCGCATTCACTTGCGTGTACAAATCTTTTAATGTCGTGTACTCCGAAGTTTCACGTAATGCACGCTCCAGAGTGTACGCGTGATCGTATAAGTTTGTTTCTGCCATGAGTAAAACCTCCAATTTGTTTAGACGAGATAAAGCCCCGCCTGTATCAATCCAATTAAACCACCTAACAACCCTCCAAGCCAAGTGATAGCCCGGAATTCTCGCTTAGAAATCGATAAGACGATTTCCTCGAGATACGCAGTATCCAGCAAACCGACCTCTTCTCGAACGATCGTTTCGAGATCAAGCGTTTGTAGAATTTGTCCGATTTGATTCGTCGTCCGTTCAAATAGATGATCGATGACAACAGGGACATGTTGCTCGAGCAATTGTGACTCGAGTGGATTCAACCAGACGCGTAATGGTGTAGCAAGCATCGATTCAATCGGTAAACGCGCCAAGACTTGTTCTTTGACGGTCTGTCGAATCCGTGACTCCGTCTCTTCCGTCATATAGGATGAGAGTGGACGATCCAGTCCCTTTTGCCATTCCTGACGTAATAAGGCAAGGATGAACTGAGACGTCGACTCTGATTGAAGTACCCGTTTCAGCTCCGGCTGAATCATATCAACGACGTTGACGTTCGCGAGCAACATCCCGAACATCCCACCTCCGAGACGCTGTTGGATGAAGCGAGCAACCGTTTCCTCAAGTTGTAAACGTCCTTCTGGTCCATCAAAATATTCCTCTGCTTGGTGTAATACGGATGTGATGAGTCTTGGCATGACTTCCTCGATTTTTTGTTCTCCGGCTTCCCCGATCAACTCGCGCACAGACTGCTCACGCCATTTGCCCATGAGGAGCGAAAACTCCTGCTCCAAGTGATAACTGATTTTCCCTTGGATCCGTTGTTTTGGTTCGTCGATGAATCGACCGATCCACGCTTCCGTCGTCTCTTCCGAGCGCGTCCATTTCATGACTTCTTGTTCGACGAGCCGAGTGACGGCTCCACGAACAGCTGGTGATGCGAGACGTTTCCCGATTCCTTCTGGCGTCAAGAGATGCTTGACGACCGTCCGTCCGAGATTCGCTGCCAGTTCATCCCGCCGTTTAGGAATCAGACCAGGTGTAAATGGTACGCGAAATTTTCCGATGTATTTCGGTTCAAGTGGTCGAAATAACATCCGAATCGCTAAATGATTCGTGACTGCCCCAATCAGAGCCCCAATGACAATGATTCCGACAAGTTTCAATACGAGTAAAAACGTATCTGACATAAGTTATCATTCCTTCCGATTTTCGACTTATGGTAAAGTCGAGATAGTTATGTACGATTTAGGAGTGATGCCGTGTGTTACGACAACTGATGACTGTATTCAATGACCAGCTTACGACCGATCCGAATGTTTATTGCCAGGAACAGTATAGCGTATATCGCCTTGAAGATGGACTTTGTTTTGGAATCAAGGCGACTGCCATCTCTGACCGTGAACAACAACTGCTTGATGTATTCGCTGAACGCATCATCACGACGTCACGGTCTGATATCGATCTATGGCGAGAGCGTATCCAATCTGCTCATGCCTTGGAAGATCAGTCGTTCCGACTTGTCCATTTTTTGTTCAATCCAACCGATGAACGGACAAGTGAAGAAATTCAACAATTGCTCTCCTCTTTCTTTTCGCAGACGAGCATCCTTATTCCTTTTAGCGCACATCGCTTCACGGTCGTTGAACGCGAAGAGTTTGTCATCGAGTCAGAACTATCCGATTTATTTTTAGCATTACAATCTGATTTTGTACTCGACGGTAAGGTATTGCTTGGTCAACAACGTGCTGCAGGTGATATCGCCGTTCAGTTCCAACTTGAACAAGCAGCGCTTGCTTTCGTTCCTTCGATGCACATCGAACGTTTCTTGCCTGCCATGCTCCGCCTTGCAAGTCTAGATGACCGGCATCGCGCGACACTCGTCGATCAGTTCATCCGTTCCCTCGAGCCAGAGTCTCGTGAGACGATCCTTGCTTTTTGTCGAGCTAATTTGAACGTCTCCCTGACAGCAAAACATCTATTCTTACATCGAAACAGCCTCCAGTATCGACTCGACCGGTTGACGGAGCAGACTGGAATCGATGTTCGCTCATTTGAAGGCGCTACTTTTCTCTATACCTTACTTCTTGTAGCATGATGCCTAATTGAAAACGTTTGCATTTAGTCAGGTTGTCCATAGGCAGACTCCCTGACTTCTTTTATACTAAATCTTGTAAGCGTTATTATTTCATCATTTACATTAGGGGGAACTACACATGGCTGAAATTCGTCTTGAACATATCGATAAAATCTACTCAGGTGATGCAAAAGCGGTTGATGACTTCAACCTTCACATTAAAGATAAAGAATTCATCGTCTTCGTCGGACCATCAGGTTGCGGGAAATCAACGACACTTCGGATGATCGCTGGACTTGAAGAAATCTCAGGTGGGGATTTCATCATCGATGGCAAACGCATGAACGATGTAGCACCAAAAGATCGCGATATCGCGATGGTCTTCCAAAACTATGCATTGTATCCGCATATGAACGTCTTCGATAACATGGCATTCGGATTAAAGCTTCGGAAGTTCCCTAAAGATGAAATCAAGCAACGCGTTGATAACGCAGCTCGTATCCTTGGTCTTGAAGAATACCTCGAGCGGAAGCCAAAAGCACTCTCTGGTGGTCAGCGCCAACGGGTAGCGATTGGTCGCGCCATCGTTCGTGATGCTAAAGTCTTCTTGATGGATGAGCCGCTCTCGAACTTAGATGCTAAATTGCGTGTACAAATGCGTAAGGAAATCATTCAGTTACACAAACGTCTTGAGACGACGACGATTTACGTCACGCACGATCAGACGGAAGCGATGACGCTTGCGACACGGATCGTCATCATGAAAGCGGGAATCATTCAACAAGTCGGTACGCCGAAAGAAGTCTATGATCACCCAGATAACATGTTCGTCGCTGGATTCATCGGTTCACCATCGATGAACTTCTTGACAGGTAAATTGGCAGAAGACGGTCTCTTCCATGTTTCAGGAACAGAAGAGAAATTCGAAGTACCAGAAGGAAAAATGAAAGTTCTCCGCGACCGCGGTTATACGAATAAAGATCTCGTCCTCGGAATTCGTCCAGAGGATATCCATGCGGAATTGATTTACCAAGACACGAAAACAGCACACCGCTTCCCAGCACATATCGAAGTATCTGAATTGATGGGTGCAGAGTCTTACCTCTACTCAAAAGTCGGACAACAAGCGTTCACGGCACGTGTTGATTCACGTTCACACGTCGAGATGGGATCGCAGCTTGATCTCTTCTTCGATATGACAAAAGCACACTTCTTCGATGCTTCAACAGAAGCAACGATCCGTTAATCGCATCATCGATCAGTTACGATGTTTCAGACTGTCCTATTAAGGGCAGTCTTTTTTATTGACAGACGTTCCTGTAACTTTGTATGATACTGCTTGTAGCTTAAAATTAATCCTATTCGAAAACTAGGAATTGAAATCATTTATTTATAAAGGAGAGAGCGCTATGAAACACGGTTTGAAATTAGCTGTAGCAGCATTATCGACAGCGGGGGTGCTTGCAGCATGCGGCGCTTCGAACGACAACGCAGGTTCTGATAAAGAGTCAAAAGTCATTACAGTCGGTACAGAAGCAACGTACCCACCTTTCACGTATAAAGAAAAAGGAAAATTGACAGGTTATGACGTAGACGTCATGAACGAAGTCGCAAAACGCGCCGGCTATAAAGTCGATTACAAAGCGATGGACTTCAAAGGACTCATCCCAGCACTTGATTCAAAACGGATCGATGTCATCGCGAACCAAATGGGAATCACGCCTGAGCGCCAAGAAAAATACGCTTTCTCTGATGCGTATACGGTCTCTGGTTCAACAATCATCGTCAACAATAAAACGAACGACATCAAAACACTCGACGACTTAAAAGGAAAGACAGTCGGTTCGACACAAGGTTCACTCTATGCCAAAACAGCTGAAGAAGCTGGCGCGAAAGTGAAATACTACAAAGGTGCGAACCAAGTCTTGAAAGATCTTGAAGCAGGTCGTGTTGATGCTGCCATGAACGATCGTCTCTTCGTCTTGACGGAGCTGAAGAAAGCAGGCTACAAAGTTAAAGCGGTCGGTGAAACGTTCGACAAGAACGAATCAGGCTTCATGATGGCGAAAAACAGCAAGTATACAGAAGACTTCAATAAAGCACTCGCTGAGATGCAAGAAGACGGCACTCTTGCAAAAATCGGTGAGAAGTACTTCAACGAGGATATCAGTAAGTGAGTGAATTACTGACGATCGTCCGGGATAACTCGGACGTCTACGCAAAGGCGATTGGTACGACCCTTCTTGCAAGTGGTCTCGCCATCGTCTTTGCGCTTATTCTTGGGTTGATTCTTGCCGTCATGCGTGATAGCCGTCTTGCCGTCTTTAGCGGTTTTGCACGTTTATATGTCTCGTTCTTCCGAGGAACACCATTACTGCTACAAATCCTGATTTTATACAATGGTCTCGTTGTCCTTCAGTTGACTGGATTCCAAGCCCTCGCCTTCGGCTTATCGCTTCACTTTTCTGCGTATATCTCAGAATCGTTCCGCGCTGCCATCTCCTCTGTCGATCGTGGACAATGGGAAGCAGCTGACTCGCTCGGTATTCCGCGTCGTAAGACATTCAAGGATGTCATCTTACCGCAAGCGCTATCTCGAGCGATTCCACCGCTTTCGAACTCTGTCATCGATATCATCAAATCGACATCACTCGGTACGATCGTTGCTGTTGAAGAATTGACGTATGTCTCTGACCAGATTTCAGCGACAACTTACCTCGTCATGCCGTTACTCTTGTTCTCGGCTGCGATTTACTGGATCATGTCGACAATCATTCAAAGTGTTCAACATCGCTTAGAAGCACGCTTCAGTATTCCAGAATGATTTTTCCCACACTTGGAACCGTATGGATTTCAAGTGTGTTTTTTTAGATTTTTTTAGGTTTAGCACTAGGCAATCCGGGAATAATCAAGTATACTAATAAAAATCAGAATTATCTGACAACTTACAAAGGAGCGTGGCCGAGATGAAACAAGTAATTGAAGCTTTCCGTAGACAAGATGCAGAGCAGCGAATTCCAGTGCTACGTCTCGAAATCGATTATGAGCTCAGTACGCTCTTCGATGCGATTCAAGCCAATGACCAAGCTGCCGTTTCAGCAAGTAAAGATCGTCTAGATAAATACCGTCAGGAGATGCTTCGTTTAGAAGCTTAACCTCATAGATCCCCCATCTCTCCTCCCCCTTGAGATGGGGCTTTTTTTTTGTCTACTTTTTGACGTACATTCTATGTGTAAGCGAAAGAGAGGATTGCTTCCGAATGATATATTGGAAACGATCCTCTCACTTTATTTCGCTAACGGACAACGTGCGCATTGAGCGTCTATCTCAAAACCAATTAATCGACGTCACGACCACGTGATGCCTTCAAAATCTCAAACCATTGCTCGCGTGTCAACGATACTTTCGTCGAACGAACCGCAGATTCAATGCGTTCAATCTTACCAGAACCAACGATTGGCATGATACGTGCTGGATGTTTGAGCAACCATGCATATGCGACCTCATCGATTTCTTCTGCCCCGATCGTCTCTGCGATCTCAGCTAATTTTTCGCGTAACGGTGCATATTGCTCGTCCTTGAAGAGACGCCCCCCCGCAAGCGGACTCCATGCCATCAACGGCATCTCATTTTCATGACAGAGATCAACGGATCCATCCTCGAAATGTTTCAATTCTGATACCGACAACTCGAGTTGGTTCGTCACGAGCATGAATGGTAAGCGAGACTGAATGAGACTTTGTTGGGCAGGTGTATGGTTCGAGAGACCGAATGTCCGTACCTTTCCTGCGTCCTTCAACTCTACGAACGCTTCAGCAATCTCGTTCGGGTCCATCAACGGATCTGGACGGTGAATCAACAACGTATCCACGTACTCGACACCGAGTTCTTGAAGAGAACGGTTGACTTGTTTGATGATGTGCTCTTTCGTCGTATCGTAGAATGATAAGGACTGATCCGAGAAATGATCCCCTTTCATCTTGATGCCCGTCTTCGTAACGATCTCCATCCGGTCACGTAACTCCGGTTTTAAAGCAAGAGCTTCTCCGAATAAGCGTTCATTCGTATAATCGCCATAGATATCCGCGTGATCAAACGTCGTAATCCCTAAAGCAAGGCATGCTTCGATCAATTCGAGACGCTCTTCTTTCGTCATCTCCCATTCATTCAATCGCCATAAGCCATGAATGATGCGTGAGAATGATAAATCTTCTGTTAGTTGAATCCGTTCCATCTGTCTTCCAACTCCTCTGTCGTATAAACTCTATCTCGTTTACTGTACCTCAAAATGGAACCGGTTGCACGAATTTCACTTTTCAATGCTCTCAGACAAAAAACAGGACCCCGTCGATGACGTGATCCTGCATGGGACTTATTGAATTTGTTCGACTTCTTGCATGACTTCATCTTCGATCTGCTGACGTTTGCGTGTCGTCTCAGCAGCATCTGGTGACGTGACGCTGAAGTAGAATTTGATTTTTGGTTCCGTGCCCGATGGACGAAGGCAGAACCACGATCCATCGCTGAGCGTAAACTTCAGAACGTTGGATTTTGGCAGGTTGATCGGTGAAGGTTGATGCGTCTTCAAATCGTGGGCGATGCTCGCATCATAGTCCTCGAACAAGACGACCTGTTCTCCCGCCACTTGTTTTGGCGGATTCTCACGGAACGTATCCATGATACGACCAATCTGTGCCACGCCATCCTTCCCTTTGAGCGTCAGAGAGCGGAGTGACTCTTCAAAGTACCCGAACTGCTCGTAAATCGCCTGTAATGCCTCATAGAGCGTCCGTCCTTCTTTCTTGTGGTACGCAGCCATCTCAGCAGCTAATAAGCACGCTTGGACGGCATCCTTGTCGCGGCAGAAGTCACCGATGAGGTAACCATAGCTCTCCTCATAGCCAAAGAGATACTCGTATTGACCCGATGCGTTATATTGTTTGATTTTCTCACCAATGAACTTAAATCCTGTCAATGTATTCTCGACATGAAGATCATAGTGACGCGCAATCAATGCCCCCAGTTCTGACGTAACGATCGTCTTCGCGACGAATCCGTTCGCTGGAAGTGTTCCCTGCGCCGCTTTTTGCGAAAGGATGTAGTCGAGCAATAAAGCGCCCGTCTGATTCCCTGTCAGGACTGTCCATTCTCCGTCTGCATCACGTGTCGCGACTCCGACACGGTCAGCATCGGGATCCGTCGCAATCAAGATGTCGGCATCTGCCCGGTCACCATATTCGATTGCCAGTTTAAAGGCAGCATGTTCTTCCGGGTTCGGTGACGTCACGGTCGGGAATGCACCGTCTGGCTCTGCTTGCTCCTTGACGACTGTCACGTGTTCGAAACCGTAACGTTTCAAGCCTTCTGTTACCGGCACAAGACCTGTTCCATGAAGTGGTGTGAAGACGATTTTAAGCGGATCCGCTAATTCCGATTGAATCGAAGGTAAGACACGAATCGTTTGTAATTTGTCTTGGTACGCTTCGTCGAGTTCTTCTCCGACACGGACGATCAATCCGTTCGCACGAAGGACTTCTTCTTTCTCAAGTTCAATCGACAGCTCATCTTCGATTTGGCTGACGTATGAAACGAGTTCATCCGCCTCTTTTGGCGGAAGTTGTCCACCGTCATCCCCATATACTTTGTAGCCATTGTACTCTGGTGGGTTGTGACTCGCTGTGATGACGATCCCGCCTGCTGCTTGTAAAGATCGCACCGCAAACGAAAGTTCTGGTGTCGGACGTAGACCGTCGAACAGATACGCCTTGATGCCGTTACTTGCGAGCGTCCGTGCCGCCTCCAGCGCAAATTCTGGTGAGAAGTGACGGGAATCGTGTGCGATGACGATTCCTTTTGCTGCCGCTTCTTCCCCCGACGCCTTAATGAATGCTGCGAACCCTTGTGATGCTTTTCGGACAGTGTATACGTTCATCCGGTTTGTCCCGACACCGATTTCCCCACGCATACCACCTGTTCCGAACTCGAGTTCTTTATAGAATGCTTCTTCAGCTGCTTTTTCATCCGTTGCTAACGTGACTAATTCTTCTTTTAATGTACTGTCTAAATCAGCGAACTGATCCCATTTTTGATAAGTTTCTTTCCATGACATGGTAAATCGACTCCTTTTTGAATGAGGGTAAGACTTGCGATGAAGCGATACCTTTCATATGATTAACACTAGAAAGGGTAAGGTGATGAGGCATGTTTCCTACGATTCAAATGGCAGATCTTCAACAGCTCGTCCGAACGGATCAGATTCGCTGGTTTGACTGCCGATATGACTTGCAACAACCTGAATATGGACGAAATGCTTTCTTAGAACAACACGTCGAAGGTGCACAGCACTTGAATTTAACGACTGAACTTTCCGGTCCAATCGATGAGGTCGGCGGTCGGCATCCGCTTCCTTCAAAAGAAGCGTGGCAACACACACTCGAACAGCATGGTGTGACACCAGAAGACTTCGTCGTCTTGTATGACGATGGCTTTCCGTATGCCGCTCGTGCGTGGTGGTTATTTAAATGGATCGGGCATGAGCGTGTCGTCGTCCTTGAGGGCGGATTCTCCTCTTACCTAGCGTTCGATCTTCCGGTCACGGAAGACGTTCCTACTTATGAACCTTCTCAGTACGCGCCTCGTTTTCAAGATGAGATGCTTGTCTCGTTCGAAGAACTGAAGGATCAGCTGACAGAAACGATGGTCATTGATTCCCGTGCGCCCGATCGATACCGTGGAGAAATCGAACCACTCGATCACGTCGCCGGTCACATTCCAGGTGCCGTGAATTGCTTCTTTGAACAAGCGCTCTCACCAGAGGGTCGCTTACGGGACGCAGAAGATTTGAAAGAATTGTACGCCGACATCCTACCAGTCACAGCACCTATCCTCTATTGTGGAAGTGGTGTGACAGCGTGTGTCAATGTCATCGCTCTCCATTCACTTGGGAAAACTGATGTCCGACTTTACGCCGGCTCTTATAGTGATTGGGTCAGCCGTGGTGAAGATGTCTCCCGTTCGTAAGCATCAGACACTGACAGAAACATCTGTCGGTGTCTTTTTGTTCAGAGTTGAATCGGTTTGATGTTCCAGATCGCATTCGCATACTCTTTAATCGTGCGGTCACTTGAGAACACACCTGACCGTGCAATATTAAGAATGACGCGTTTATACCATTCTTCTGGTTGCTGATACATCCGATCGATTCGTTCCTGCGCTTGTTGATACGACATGAAGTCTTTCAGGATCAGATACTCATCATTATACGTTAATAATGAATCGTAAATCGCTTGGAATTCACCTGGAGCAAATAATGTTCCGTCGACGAGACTATCGATGATCCGTCGCAACTCGGGTTGGGCACTGTATTGATCGTACGCACTGTAACCACCGTATTGTTTATAATTCATGACTTCCTGTGGTGTTAAGCCGAAGATGAAGATATTCGCATCCCCAACTTCGTCTCGAATTTCGATGTTCGCTCCGTCGAGCGTTCCAATTGTCAGTGCACCATTCATCATGAACTTCATGTTGCCGGTTCCGGAGGCTTCATAACTGGCAGTCGAAATCTGCTCGCTGACATCACTTGCCGGGAAAATCTTTTCAGCAAGCGATACACGGTAGTTTTCTAGGAAGACGACTTTCAAGTACGGACTGACGTCTGGATCCTGATTAATCAAGCGAGCTAACGCATTGATATAACGAATGACTTCTTTTGCATAATGATAGCCTGGTGCCGCCTTTGCACCAAAGATGAATGTCCGCGGTGTCATCGTGAAGGAACGGTCTTCCTTCAGACGATAGTAGAGCGAATGAATGTGTAACGCATTCAACAGTTGACGTTTGTACGCATGCAATCGCTTGACTTGAACATCAAATATCGAGGTCGGGTCCACGACGATACCGGTTTCTTTTTCAATGAGCAACGCTAATTCTTCTTTACGCTGAAGTTTGATTTCGGCGATGTCCTTCTGTAATGCTGAATCCTCTGCCCATTTCGTCAACTTTTGCAAATCGGACGGATGCTGAATCCAACTATCCCCGATTGCTTCTGTCACACGATTTGCCAGTGCTGGATTTGATGAGAGGAACCAGCGACGATGTGTAATCCCGTTCGTCTTATTATTGAAGCGAAGCGGAAACATCTCATAAAATAGTCGCATCTCGCGTTGCTTCAAAATCTCAGTATGAATCTGCGCGACACCATTCGTCGAATGCGTGCCGACGACAGCAAGATTCGCCATGTTGATTCGGTCATCCGCGATGATGGCGATATCTCGCATATGCGCTTCCATATGTGGATAGTTCGCAAGGACATCCTTACAGAAACGTCGGTTGATTTCTTCGATGATGAGGTAGATACGCGGTAACAAGCGACGGAACAAATCAATCGGCCAGCGTTCGAGTGCTTCTGATAGTAACGTGTGATTCGTAAACGACATGACACTCTTCGTGATGCGCCATGCTTCTTCCCATCCAAATCCTTCTTCATCGATTAGAATCCGCATCAACTCTGGAATCGCGACGACCGGATGCGTATCGTTGATATGGATAGCGATATGGTTCCCGAGTTGCTTCAATGAATGATTTCGCTTTTTAAAGGACGTCAAGATACTCCGTAATCCGGCAGAAACGAAGAAGTATTGTTGCTTCAGACGCAACTCTTTTCCTTCGTACGTCGTATCATCCGGATACAGGAACTCTGAAATCGTCTGAATCGATTGTTTATGTGCCAGTAAATCTTTATAGTTCCCACGGTATTGGCTAAGTAATTCATCATCATCAAGTGGAGACTCAGCACTCCAGAGTCGCAGGTTATTGACGACCTTGTTTTGATAGCCGACGATCGGCATATCGTACGGAACAGCACGGACGATTTCAGCCGGTTCATGATGGACACGATATCCACCATCACCGACTTCTTCAAGCCAGACATGACCACCAAATGGAACATCGACCGCTTTATCAGAACGTCTGATTTCCCACATGTTCCCGTTCTTCAGCCAGTTATCCGGTAACTCGACTTGATAGCCGTCGATGATTTTTTGCTTAAACAGACCATACTGATACCGGATCCCGTTCCCGTGTCCAGGAAGACCAAGCGCAGCCAGAGAATCGAGGAAACACGCCGCGAGACGACCGAGACCGCCGTTTCCAAGTCCTGGTTCCGGCTCTTCTTCTGTCAAATCACTGAGCTGATATCCGAGTTCGTCAAGTCCCCGTTCCACATCCTTTAAGACATCAAGACTCAATAGGTTGTTATGCAGGAAACGTCCGAGTAAAAACTCGAGTGAAAAGTAATAGACTTGCTTACTTTTTTTATGGATATATGTTTCCTTTGTCCGTAACCAATCAGTCGTGACCGTCTCGCGTACCAGATAGGCAAGTGTCTGATAGATATCGTTTTCTGTTGCTTCCGTTATTGCCTTGCCATGCATCGAAACGAATCGTTCCGTAAACCTCTCCTTGAACTTCTCTTTATCTTTGAACATGACGTAACCCCTTTTCCCAGTGATACGATCAAGTGGCGGACGGTGCAATCAAACGATATAACGCCAAGTATTCATCGGCTGAACGCAACCAACTGAAGTCTTCATTCATCGCTGTCTCAATCAAGTGCTCAAAGACCGGTCGATCATGATACACCTCGATCGTACGTTTAATCGCTTCTAAAAACTCATGTGCATTATAATTCGCGAACGAGAATCCATTTCCTTCTAACGTGAATTGATTGAACGGTTTGACCGTATCACGGAGCCCGCCTGTTTCCCGAACGACCGGTAAACAGCCATACTTCATCGAAATCAACTGACTGAGACCACACGGTTCAAAACGCGAAGGCATTAAGAAGGCATCACTTCCTGCATAGATTCGTTGTGCGAGACCAACGTCAAATCCGATATAAGAAGCGATTTTGTCTGGACGAATCGATGTCGCATGATGGAACAACCCTTCATATTCCGCTTCACCCGATCCGAGAATGATGAACTGCGCATCGAGTTCGAACAAGTCTGGCAAGATATGCGCGAGTAAATCGATTCCCTTTTGGTCGACAAGACGAGAAACGAAACCGAACAGTGGTACGTCCGGATTGATCGGGAGACCTAGTTCCTCTTGTAAGGCAGCCTTGTTTTTTGCTTTTCCTTCCGTGACGGTATCAACGGAATACGTCTCAACGAGATGCGTATCATGCGCAGGATCAAATTGACGATAGTCGATCCCGTTCAAGATGCCACGCACGTCGACAGCACGATGTTGTAAGACCGGCTCAAGCGTCTCACCGTAATACGGATCCATGATCTCATCACGATACGACGGACTGACTGTCGTGATTTGATTGGAGTGGACGAGTCCTGCCTTCATGTAATTGACGAGACCGTTATGAGCGATCCCATCTGCTGTGAAATGTTCATGACTCAAACCAAGTAAGTCACCGAGCACTTCCTCTGGGAAGACACCTTGGTATTGTAGATTGTGAATCGTAAAGACCGTTTTAATGTCTTGATAGCGCTCTAGGTGTTGATAATGGATTCGCAGGAACGCTGGAATCACACCTGTTTGCCAATCGTGACAATGGATGACGTCCGGTACTTCTTTCCGATCCAGATGTTGAATCATCTCAAGGACAGCACGTGAGAAATACGCAAACCGTTCCGCATCATCGTAATGTCCATAAATGACGCCATCTCGTTTAAAGTAGTACTCATTATCGATGAAATAGAACGTCACACCATCTTGTTTTAATCGGAGGACAGCACCAAATTGCTGGCGCCAACCGACTGGCACGATGAAGTCGAACAAGAACTCCATCTCTGATTTATATTGCTCCTTGATTTGACCGTAATTGGGTAAGACGACCGAAACGTCTGCCCCTTCCTCAGCAAGCGCTAAGGGGAGCGAGCCGACGACGTCAGCTAGCCCCCCTGTCTTGATGAAGGGTGTCGCTTCCGTGGCAGCAAACCATACCTTCATGAATGACATCTCCTTTAAACGATTGTTTGTTTTTTGATGACGATTGGTTCTTCTGCCGTTCCGCGGATGACTTGACCGCGTTTGACGGTGACTTCTTTATCGAGAATCGCGTACTCAACGACCGCGCCTTCTTCAATGACTGATTTTTGCATGATGATCGAGTTCTTGACACGAGCGTGTTTTCCGACTTTGACACCCCGGAACAAGATGCTGTCCGTCGTCGTTCCTTCTAATTTACAGCCGTTCGCGACAAGTGAGTTCTTGATGTCAGAACCCGGTAGATAACGTGTCGGTGGCTCATGCTTGATTTTCGTATAGACATGCTGGAAGTCATTGATTGCTCCCCATTGTTCAAGCAACAGCATGCTCTCACGATAGTATGAACGAAGCGAGTGAATGACTTGTGATGTACCACTGTACTCATAACCATGCACGTGTAGACGGTTCAACTGCGAACGAATGATACTCTGAAGTAAGTCGTACTCACCACGAGCAATCGCTTCATCAATTAAACGAACAAAGAGATTTTTCGACAGAACGACCGTTTCCATGTAGAATGTCTCATCCGTCGGCTGGAAACCCCGTGATCCGATTGCCGTTACGCGATTCTGTTCGCCAAAACGGATCGGACGGCAGTATTTACAAGGTAGTTCACGCTTCGTATAAACAACCGTGATATCCGCATTCGATTCTTTATGTTCGCGTAACACATCACGATAATCTACTGCAGATAAGATGTTTGAACCAGAGACAACGACGTAATTTTCTTTACTGCGAAGGAAAAAATCACGGTGCAGATGGAAGTTCGATAGATCCCCGCGGAACTCATTCGCATCTTGTGATAATGCGGGTGGGAAGATGTAAAGTCCGCCGTTTGAACGGTCAAGATCCCATTCCTTACCTGATCCAAGGTGATCCATCATTCCACGATATTTCTCGAGCGTAAAAATCCCGATGTTCGCGATATCGTTTTGTACCATGTTCGTCAATGTAAAATCGATCAACCGATAACGACCGGCAAATGGCACTGCTGCCAAGTTGCGATGTTCTGTCAATTCTTTAAAAAATCCTTCTTCACCACTCAGATTGATGACGCCTAATAGATCGACCTTCATTTCGTATATCCCCCTTATTGAATCGCTTCTTTGATGACTTCGTTCTTTTTGACGATACTGTCTGCTTCAATGACGAAGACTTCTCCGTCCGGAGACCCAATCGTCGCACCATCTTCAACAATCACGCCATCTGCTAAGATTGCCCGGTGAATCGTGACGTCTCGTCCGATTTTGACGTTCGGGAAAATGACCGAGTCCTTGACGAGTGATCCTTCTGCTACATCGACACCATAGAAGAGAACCGAATGATTGATTTCTCCTTCGATGTGGCATCCTTCGTTGATGATCGATGTCTCGACTGTCGCAGCATTCCCGATGTATTGTGGTTGCTGATTCGGGTTGACCGAATGTACTTTCCATGACGGTTCATACAAATCGAACTCAGGCTCTGCCGTCAATAGGTCCATGTTCGCTTCCCAAAGAGATTGAATCGTTCCGACGTCTTTCCAGTACCCTTTGAATTTATACGCACGGATATTGAGATTTTCAAAAAGCATGTTCGGGATGATATTTTTACCGAAGTCAAAGCTTGATTCCGCATCGCCGGCATCTTGAATCAAGTGGCGTTTTAAGATATCCCAGTTAAAGACATAAATCCCCATCGATGCAAGATTTGATTTCGGATTTTTTGGTTTTTCTTCGAATTCATTGATTCGTAAGTCATCGTCCGTATTGAGGATACCAAATCGCGGTGCCTCGTCCCATGGTACTTCACGTACGGAAATCGTGACATCAGAACCTGTCACACGGTGTTCCTCAATCATCTTTTCATAGTCCATTTTATAGATATGGTCACCTGATAGAACAAGAACATATTCAGGGTCAAATTGATTGATATAACTCATGTTTCGATAAATAGCATTTGCTGTGCCCTCATACCAGTTTTTGCCGTTCTGTGCTTGGTATGGTGGAAGAATCGTTAATCCGCCATTACGGCGATCCAGATCCCATGGACTCCCGATTCCGAGATAACGGTTTAATTCAAGTGGTTCATATTGCGTCAATACACCAACTGTATCGATTCCTGAGTTCGTACAGTTCGATAGCGGGAAATCAATGATCCGGTACTTTCCTCCAAATGCAACAGCTGGTTTTGCAGTATGTTTCGTTAAAGCTCCCAGACGTTTCCCTTCTCCGCCTGCAAGTAACATCGCAACGACATTCTTTTTAGCCATTTCGTCCCCTCCATTTATGCTCTTTTTTTCAGACAATTCGCGTTGTAAAATCCACAGATACTTTTATATACCCAATCTTTTCTCTTTTTAATATAACATTCCTGCAAAATAGGTTTATTAAAATACAAAAACCGAAAAAAAATCTATTGATTTCTCCATAAAAGACCGATAATAGGAATGAAATGGCTTTTTGAAAGGAGTTCTCATGCGAATTACTACAGGATATCTTGTCTTACTTGGTCTTGCGACGATGCTTCTATTTTCCTTATTTTCAATCAAAGATGAGCTGAAAACAGCACGTACACTTTTTTTCTGGGCCGATGAACAGACGACGCGACATCCACTGACCTCCTACCAACCAATCACTGTAACCTATGAAAACAAACGAGTCGAGCTCTATGACGGATTACGACGGGATGACCTAACTCCTCGAACATTGCCGCAAAAAGTTGAGCAAGCGTTTGTTGCCATTGAAGATCAGCGTTTCTATCAACATGACGGATATGACATCACAGGAATCTTACGCGCGTTTACAAAAAATCAGTCTGATTCTAAATCTCAAGGTGGCAGTACGATCACACAACAACTGGCAAGAATGACGTATCTGTCAAACGAAAAAACATATACTAGAAAAATAAAAGAGCTGTTAATTGCTGTGTCGTTGGAGCAAAAATATTCGAAAAAAGAACTGATGACAGCGTATGTCAATCAAGCCTATTTTGCGAATAATATTTATGGCATCGAACTTGCTGCGAAATCCTATTTCAATAAGCCAGCACGCGAGTTGAGTTGGTCTGAAATCAGTTTTCTGACAGCAATTCCGAACAATCCTTCTCTTTATGACCCGCTACGCTTTCCTGAAAACACAAAAAAACGTCAGCAACGAATCGTTCAAGCGTTAATACGCGATCGTGTCCTGACAAAAGATTTTGCTATTTCTCGTGTGTCGCCTCGATCCTACAAACCGAGTGTTCCTTATCCGGACTATATCGATGCGACCGTTCAAGCTGCCGTTCGGATGACGGCTCAAAAAAATGGTTGGAGTGAGAAGCATGCTGCAGAATATCTGCATCAACAAGGTGCGGTCATCTCGACATACCTCGACTCAGCAGAACAACGACGAGCTAAAGAAGCTCTTCGCAATCTACCCGACCCGATTGAGGGTGCTTATGTTGGCATCGACGGACAAACACACGGGGTCACGGCTCTTGTCGGCTACAAATCGAATTTGACAGGTCAGTTCAACCGAGCAGTGCAGTCGTACCGCCAACCTGGTTCAGCTATCAAACCGTTACTTGTCTATGGTCCTTACCTTGAAAAAACGAAAGCCCGCTTGTCGAGCACGTTAGACGGTAGTCCCGTCTGTATCGATGGATACTGTCCGTCAAATAGCGGAAATCGAATTCTCGGACAAGTAACGATTGCTGATGCGATCGCTTACTCCTATAACACACCAGCCATTCGAGCATTCGCGGTGTCTTTCCGGGAAGGATTGAAGTCCATCCGTCCGTTCCAGTTCAGCCAATGGACACGTGAGGATGACGCCTTTACGAGTGCTCTAGGTGGTTTACAGTACGGAATCAGTCCATATGAACTGACGAACGCTTATACCGTATTCGTTAATGATGGGCTCTATCGACCGGCATCGATGATTAAAAGTATTACGCTTAAGAATGGAACGGTCGAACGACCACAAGAAAAGGAACAACGCATTTGGTCCAGTCAGACGAATCGGGAATTACGGGCTGGTTTAAAAAATGTCATGACATATGGAACGGGACGCAAAGGATATGATTCCTCTGCGCGCTATATCGGAGGAAAAACAGGAACAACGAACGATAACAAGGACATGTGGTTCGTCGGTATTAAGAATCAACATATCGGAGGGATTTGGCTAGGGGCAGATCGCCCGCGTCCCTTCCCTGTTGAGGCGAATGCAACGTTACAGGTCCAGACATGGGCGAAGATTTTACGTCCTTAAGTCAACTCGGAAATAAAATCGCTTCCCCGAAGGAATTGAATAAAGTTAGACCGACCCATGATAGACCAGCAAGCAGAACACCCCAGGCTAAGAAAGAAAAGATGATCAAACCGACGGCTCCTGCTGCACTCGTCATTTTACTGATTTGAACCGTGTAAAAGATAAAATAGATGAAAAAGGACACAAGCAACACGATGCCGACATGCAAGAAGGACGTCATGAAGGCGAAGCTGACACAACCTCCGATAAGTAGCAGAATACTTCCCGGACGTAACATACCGAGTGTCGTTCCCTCTTGTTCCTTGATGAAAAAGGCAAAACCGAGCTGATTGATCGTATCCGATAATAGTTTAAGCGAACTAAAGATCATAAAGTAGACGATCAAAAAGCCAAGCCAAACGACGAGCTTCGTATCGCGTGCCGTCAAGAGTTGAAGTAGTTCATCGTACACGCCGACTTGATCGAGCCAATGTAATGCGAGTTCCGTCGTTGCAATCGCAAGGGACGTACTAAATAACAAAATGCTGATCAGCGGGGCATAACTTAATAGGTAAACGTTCGTACGCATGTGGAGTCTCCATTCATAGAAAATTCATATGTAGCACACAATTTCACTTACAGGTATACTATAATAGATTATATCGGTTCAAGAGACTGAAGGGGGAAACAAAAATGGCATTTATCTTAATGGTCGGCGTAAGTCTTGCGTTTTTGACAGCAATCTTCACTGCAGGCTACAACAAAAAACCTGAAGGTAACGAATAATTCATAAAAGCTCCATCCTGATTCAGGATGGAGCTTTTGCTTTACAGAAGACCTGCGTATCCTTGTTGACGTAATGCTTCATAGACGATGATCGCTGCCGTGTTTGAGACGTTCAGTGAACGAACGAGGTTCGATTGAGGTAGACGGATACACCGTTCTGCGTTCGCATCGATGACTTCAAGCGGCAATCCTTTTGTTTCCCGACCAAAGACGAAGAAATAGTCCTGTTCGATGTCCGATAAGTCAATCTGACTCGGGTACTGTTCCCCATATTTCGTAATATAGTAGAAAATACCTTCCGGATGTTTCTCCCACAGTTCTTCTAACGAATCATGATAACGAACATCGACGAATTCCCAGTAATCAAGACCCGCACGTTTAAGTTGCTTATCGTCCGTCGAGAAGCCGAGCGGTCGAATCAAGTGAAGGACGGAATGCGTCGCTGCACAGGTACGTGAAATATTTCCTGTATTTTGAGGAATCTCCGGTTGATACATAACGACATGAATAGCCATGATTCAATTCTCTCCTATCTCATGCGCTAAAAGCGCTTCTTTATGGGCAATCCCACTTGCAAAACCCGTCAGTTTACCCGTCGCCCCTATGACGCGGTGACATGGATAAATCAATGCGATCGGATTCCGATTCAAGGCACCGCCGACGGCTCGTGCTGCCTTTGGTTTGCCAATCATTCGAGCCAGTTCACCGTAACTGATCGTCTGACCAAACGGAACGGTTCGTAAAGCATGCAATACTTGCTCTGCAAATGGTGTGACACGTAACTGACAAGGAAGCGCGTCAAGCGCTTGTATGTCTCCTTGTGCGTAACGATCAAATGCCATGCGCCAAGCTTTCGGTAACTCACCTTCGTCGGTTTCTTCTTTTAAATAGGTCCGAGCACGCTCTTCATTCAATCCAAAATCGAGATACACGATTTGCTCTTTTTCCCATGCGACGAGCAATGTACCAAACTCATAAGTGAGCTGTTGAAATGGCATCTGATTCCCCCCACTCCTCAAGTAACCGTTGTCCTTCTGTTTGAACATCCACTGCAGTATCCGCTAAAAGACGTGATTTGATGTACGACTTCTCATCGACTCCACCAATTCGACCAACTGCCCAGAGTGCAAGCGCCCGCATGTCTTCGCGGGCATCGTTTTCCGTCATTAACCGTAGCGCCTCAATCGCGCTCTTGTCTCGATAATGAACGAGCGCACAAATCGCATTACGCTGAATCGGTTTCTTTCCACGCCATGCGCCGGATAATGTTCCGAACCGACTCTTGAACTCACGGTTACTCATGGATAAGAGTGGGACTAAGAGCGGTTTGACTTGTTCTGGATCCGGCTGTAGTTCAGCGTGATGTGTCGCATTCCTCTTCCGGTTATATGGACAGACTTGCTGACACGTATCACAACCGTATAGACGGTTCCCAAGCGCCATTCGAAATGGTTCTGGAAGCAGCGTTTTCGTCTGTGTCAAAAACGAGATACACCGTTTAGCATCGATGACGCCAGGTTCAACAAGCGCATCCGTCGGACAAGCGTCGATACACTTATTGCATGTTCCACACAATTCTTCGACTGGCTGATCAGGCGGTAGGACGATATCTGTAATTAGTTCACCAAGATAGAGATAGGATCCGTGCTCCTCACTGATGATCGAGCAGTTTTTCCCACTGAATCCGATACCTGCTCGTTCCGCCACAGCACGATCGACGAGTTCTCCCGTATCGACCATTGAGCGCGTCCGCGCACCCGGACTCAGCTCTTGAATTTTTTCTTCAAGCAACGTTAAACGTTGTCGTAACGCCTGATGATAATCGAGCCCCCAAGACGATCGACAAAAGATACCGCGCCGCTCTCCTTCCTTACCACGAGGTGCATTTTTGAGGGTACTTGGATACGCGACCGCAATCGCAATGATCGAAGCGGCATCTTCTACGAGTAACGAAGGAGTCGTTCGTAAATCGATATCCGGCTCTTCGAAACCAGAAGCAAATCCTTTCTCCTGCTGCACTTGCAGACGACGTTTTAAGACAAGAAACGGATCGGCTGTCGTCACCTTCAGCTCATCGATTCCGATTTCTGTTGCGTACTCTTGTAAAGCCAGTTTCAATTGTACACCATCCATCACGACTCACTCCTTTCCTGTTAAGATTCCTTCCTAAACAAAAAGAGCAAGGTGTCAGCGAAAACGACACATTGCTCTTTTTTGGTAAGCGGGTGAAGGGAATCGAACCCTCGTCATCAGCTTGGAAGGCTGAGGTTTTACCATTAAACTACACCCGCATAATCAGGTGAAACATCAGATTGTGTAAAAAGTATAAAGCGGGTGAAGGGAATCGAACCCTCGTCATCAGCTTGGAAGGCTGAGGTTTTACCATTAAACTACACCCGCAAGATACCGGTGGTCGGAATCGAACCGACACTCCAAAGGAACACGATTTTGAGTCGTGCGCGTCTACCAGTTCCGCCACACCGGCACAATCTCTTGCAAAACTATTTAATTGAGAAATAGTTGGAGGCGCCAGTCAGAATCGAACTGACGATAAAGGAGTTGCAGTCCTCTGCCTTACCACTTGGCTATGGCGCCACTCATTGGAGCGGAAGACGGGATTCGAACCCGCGACCCCGACCTTGGCAAGGTCGTATTCTACCACTGAACTACTTCCGCTTGAAAAGCTGGGCTGGAAGGGATCGAACCTTCGCGTGCTGGAATCAAAATCCAGTGCCTTACCACTTGGCTACAGCCCAATAATAAGAGGGCGACTGATGGGAATTGAACCCACGAATGCCGGAATCACAATCCGGTGCGTTAACCACTTCGCCACAATCGCCATGGTAAACAGGGGCAGCAGGAATCGAACCCGCGCTGACGGTTTTGGAGACCGTAGTTCTACCGCTAAACTATGCCCCTATGGTGGTGGGGGGGGGCGGATTCGAACCGCCGAACCCGAGGGAGCGGATTTACAGTCCGCCGCGTTTAGCCACTTCGCTACCCCCCCACAATTGGGAAAATCATGTTGTTTTTAAAGATGGTGGCTTTGGACGGAATCGAACCGCCGACACAAGGATTTTCAGTCCTTTGCTCTACCAACTGAGCTACAAAGCCTTAACAATGGCGGTCCTGACGGGATTCGAACCCGCGATCTCCTGCGTGACAGGCAGGCATGTTAACCGCTACACCACAGGACCGTATGTAATTGCGGGGGCCGGATTTGAACCGACGACCTTTGGGTTATGAGCCCAACGAGCTACCAGACTGCTCCACCCCGCGACGCTATAAATGGTGACCCGTACGGGATTCGAACCCGTGTTACCGCCGTGAAAGGGCGGTGTCTTAACCGCTTGACCAACGGGCCATTATGAATTGAAAGTGATGATGGCGGAGAGCAAGGGATTCGAACCCTTGAGACGCTTTTGACGCCTACACGATTTCCAATCGTGCTCCTTCGGCCACTCGGACAGCTCTCCATTGTACGTGGTGAAGAAGTAATAAATGGCTCCGCAAGTAGGATTTGAACCTACGACCTACCGGTTAACAGCCGGTTGCTCTACCGCTGAGCTATTGCGGAACGATCGCCTGGCAGCGTCCTATCCTCACAGGGGGAAGCCCCCAACTACTTTCGGCGTTCAAGTGCTTAACTTCCGTGTTCGGCATGGGAACGGGTGTGACCACTTGGCTATCGCCACCAGACATTTATT